>Ga0209755_10004045_pt1 | contig 17712 bp, 18 predicted proteins | sample TergutCo191P1_FD_187301 | JGI IMG/M metagenome (GOLD analysis project Ga0209755, IMG submission 187301) | Cornitermes sp. P1 segment gut microbial communities from Petit-Saut dam, French Guiana - Co191P1 (SPAdes) (version 2) | ecosystem: Host-associated > Arthropoda: Insects > Digestive system...
GACTTAAACCATAAACTAAAAGTGCATCTACAATGGAGCAACAATAAATCCATGAGAGTCCTCGGCCGTTTGTCTCCGATTCAACGCCTTAACCAACTTCATGGGTCATATCATTTGCAAACATAGATAGCAGCAATCGATGATTACCTGAACATGCTTGACACAGACCTGACGAACGTGGACACGATAATCAAAACAGGAAACGTAATGATAGACGCGATACTAAACAGCAAAATCTCGCTTGCGCAGTCGAAGGAGATTGCGGTCAACGCAAAGGCAATAGTGCCAAAGGATTTGTCCGTGCAGGCGGTTGATTTGTGTGTGATAATAGGGAAACCTATATACACAGTGTAAACCTTCACGAAAAGCCGATAATACGTCACTTTTAAGCAAGTCAATAAAATGTGCCATTCATGCAAATAGCATGAGTGGCACATTTTAATGCCGAAAACAAAAACCCAAAATCGTGAAGGAGTAGATAATATGGCAGTATTCAGAGTGAACAAGGACAAGAATTACACGGTGATGAGCAACCACCATTTCAGAAACAGAGAACTTTCTCTCAAAGCAATGGGGCTACTATCCCTCACGCTAAATTTGCCCGATAGTTGGGATTATACTCTCAAGGGCTTATCAACCATATGTGGAGATGGAATTACGAGTGTTCGCAGTACATTGGTTGAACTTGAAAAGCACGGCTATGTCGTGCGTGAGCGTATGCGTGATGAGCATGGACGGCTTGCACATACAGAATATTTGATTTTTGAAGTACCGCCAACAAGCCCGCAAACCCAGTAATTTCGCATTAGTGCATTTTGCCCTGTTCGATGATGCGTTTCTGCACAATGGAGATGCGAAAAACCTATGTTGGGTTTTCTAACGTAGGTTTTCCCTGCATAGGTTTTTCGCACACAATTAAGTATTAAGGTAATTAAAGATTTAAGCATTTAAGATTTATGTTATTAAATACTCACTCTCCCGCCCTTCGGTTGGGTGTGTGTTTATTATTAGCAAGTTTTTTTGGATTCAACCTTAACTGCTTACTGACTGAAAGAAAGGGTATTGTTTTGACAGGCAAATGCACGACAACAAAAACTCTTAATGTTAAAGAAATCGTGGTACCACGAAATCATTAATATTTAGAACAAACGTGCCGATATAAATAATAGGAGGTAGAAAATGGCAAAAGAACGATTGAGCAAACTTCAAAAATGGATATTGATGCAGACGTATAAACTGGAAGTGTTGCATGATTCAGGCGTAGTTGGCAAAGCAAATAGGCATTGGCATCATTATACGGTTATCGGAGATGCCCTATATAAAAACCACAGGCTTGCATACCGATATTTTGAACCGTGGATTTATGAAAATTATTATAAAATATCGCCCAAGTACGGTGATAATCAGCAGAACTTAAAGGAATATAACAAAGCCCATGTGACAGTACATAGAGCAATCAACAATATGGAAGATAAGGGGCTTATAGATGTAAGCAGGTACTATGTTTACAAGATGAAGAATTGGGGTTTGACGGAAAAGGGTAAAGGCATAGCGGAGCAACTTCTTAATGTTAAAGAAATGCAGGTATCTGAAATTATTTAACATTAAGATGATTTTTTTCAAGTTTGGCCTTGCGCTTGGGCTGGCTGGCGCGCTACAATTATCTTGGGAAGATATAATCTAAAATCGAAAGGTGCTGAAAAAATGAGCAAAGAGTACATTCCAGTAGCCACAAGTGAAACGGTTTATTACGAACCTCAGATACAAGAAGAATTTGACAACCTTATGGAAGTCGTAAAGGTTGGGGATATGGTTTTTAACAAATTCGTGTTTCAGGCAAGCGGTGGGCTATGGTATACTGTGGGCTTGAATGACATAAATGACCCCACAACCATATGCTTATTCCCCAACATCATCATGGACGAACAATTACCATCGCTTACACGATGGGGCTTGGCTCGTTACGATTACTTAAAATCAGAACGAAAATTCATGGCGGCACAGTTTGGCTTGATAGGGCTACACAAACATTGTTTAGAAATTGAGAAACAAGCCGAAGAACGCAAGCGTTCCATGATGGCGGCTATCCGCAAAGACCCTAAAAACAGGGTGACAGAGAGCGACAAAGCCCAAAATCCTATGGAATGGGTAGGTCGCATGAATAATTTCCAAGCTATGGTGCATGAAGTAATTTATGCGGATTTGATTTATGCGTGATGATGGATTATGTTGCATATCGGATTTGACGATTTCATCAAACCCGATAACAAACATTCCGCAGGTGCCTGTGGAATGTTGTGGCTTGATAACTTTTCAAGCCACAAGGCTAGGACAGCCGTCCTTACCTTCCCCAAGCGCTTGGGGAAGGTAATTTACTTCTGTTTTCAGCAAGTACGCACTTAAAGCAACACCAAATATTATGACAAGGAAGTGATTGATGAGCAAAAAACGCACTCGAAACAACAGGATAGTATTCTATCTCAATGACGAAGAACTGCAAGCAATGGAGCAAAAAATGCAGAAACTCGGCATTAAGAACCGTGAAATGTTTGTCCGAAAACTAACGAAAGACGGCTACATAATCAACATAGACACAGACCACACCGCCAAACTCGTCCGATTGGTGAGCAACGCAACTTCCAATATAAACCAAATGGCGAAAAGAGCAAACGAATCAGGTAGCGTTTATGAAAAAGATGTACTTGAACTGCTTGCCGAGGTGAACCGTCTTGCTCCGTTGGTAGTAGAAGCTCATCAAAATTCTGTGAAGATGCTGAAAATGTAGTTTCTTCTAAAAATATACAGGCTACATAGCAGAACAGGCACGGCAGATTTTAGCCGTGCCGTTTTGCGACATTAAAGAAAGAAGGTGATTTATAGCCACAACATGGATAAAACCAACATATTCCCATACTCGCTACAATACCAAAACCACAGTTAAGCGGAAAATTGACTACATTACAAATGCAGAAAAAGCGGTTGATGTAGCAGGAGTTGACGGCACGGACGAGCATGGGCGTGATACATGGCGTAGGAAAAATGGCGATAATGATTATTCTTCCATCAGCCAGTATATTCAAAATCCTAACAAAATCAAAAGCCCAAATAAAGCCCCAAACACAAATGACCTCATTAAAGGCTACGAATGTATACCAGAGTGCGCCCATGAACAATTTACAATCACAAAAGATTTATACGAACACAACACAGGGCGAACCATGAAAGGCAACTCCCGCCTACTTTACCATATGCGACAATCTTTTGCACCGGGGGAAATTAGCCCCATTGTAGCAAATCGCATTGGTTACGAAATGGCATTGGAATACACAGGCGGCAAACACGCTTTTGTGGTTGCCACTCACACCGACAAAAATCATATCCACAATCATGTGATTTTCAATGCCTTTAATTTAGAAGCTGACGGTAAATTTAGAGATGCGTATTTCAACTACAGGCACGTTGCTGAAATTTCTGATAGGCTATGTAAGGAATATGGCTTGTCTGTAATTGAGCAAAAACATGGCTGGCGTGACCCTTATAATGAATGGGAAGAAAAGAAAGGCATCAATAAAGCCGATAAGCTCCCAACCCAACGTGAGCAGCTACAAAGCATTATTGACCTCTGCATAAATCAAAAGCCCAAAGATTTTGACCACTTGCTGAAAATGCTGAAAAATTATGATTGCCACGCAAAACGGCGCGGTAAAAATATTTCAATCTCAACTCCATTCAGCAAAAGTCAAATTCGCTTATCATCGTTGCCGTGGCAGTATAGCGAAGATGAATTGAGGGATAGAATCGAAGAATTACGAAATGCAAAAGCATCAACCACGCCACACATCTACGAAACCGACACGCACGATACGCAGGAATATATTTCACATTCAGCCAGTAATCTTTATGTTGACATTTTTGCAGAAGTCCCAATCCAAGAGGACGAATACACCTCCTACGAATATAACGAAAATGAAAACGGCATTTCCGAAAGACAACTTGCTGAAATGTTGGAAAATCTGCCAACAGGCGTAACGCCCGAAATATTACAACGTGCTTTGCAAAATGAAATGGAAACATTATACGAAGAAGATAAGTCGTATTATGAAGATGATGCAGGGTACGAAAATGAAACATACTACGAATACGATGATGAACCATATCCAGAAAATGCGCCATACTGTGAAAATGAAATTCACTCCCAAGCACCATCCGCACCCAAAACCGAATTTGAAACTATAATCGAATATCCCTCAAATCTGAAATTGATTATAGATATTCAAAATTCAATGAAGGCGCAAAATAGCATTGGCTATAAAAAATGGGCAGAAAAATTCAACCTCGAACAAATGTCACAAACACTAATCTTCATTGAAAGACATCAACTGACTTATGATGAATTAGAAAACATGGCAACACGAAAACCCCAAACCATGCAAAACATTAAAAGTGAAATTGATGCACTTGACGATAAACTGCAACACATTTCACTTTTACAACGGCACATTGGAACACTCGATAAGACAAAAGAAATTTTCAAGCAATACGCACAAACAAATTTCAACCCCGAATTTAGGGAACGAAATTTGAAACCCATTACCGCAAATGAAGAAGCCAAGAAATTCATGTACGACAATGGGTACACCGAAAACTTTGGCAGGAGAATCCCACCCATGCAAGAATTGAAACAAAGCTACGCCAAGATTACCGCAGACAAAAAGAAATTGTGGGCGAAATATCACGACATCAGAAATGGCGATAGCGGAATTTCAAACGCATGGGAGAATGTCAAAGCAATTATGACTACATCAAATGAAATCAAAATTGAACCGCTTGTAAAGAAACGAAATCCATATCGGAGCAATACACGATAAGGCAACTTCCCCAACAAATGAAATTCGCAAGGACACCAAAATGACACAGCGAAATTCCCTGAAATAAAAAATACCCACAATGAAATTGCCCTACTAGCGGAACGCTTAACACAAAAATAAGCGTTCCGCTTATTTTTGTGAGCAAAATCGAGAGCGAAGCGAACAGATTTTACAAAGAGGTCAAGGAGAATTTCTCCTTGCAAGCGGTCTGTGCTGTAGCACAGACATTGCTTGCAGATATACGGCTATCCCCTTGTGGAGAGCGGTATATCTGGGTTTTGTGATTTTGGAGCGAAACGAAATTGCCAAATTGGGATTTTGTCTTGATATTGCCTTCTGTTTCTGATATACTGTATTATGAGGGTAATTGTATTCAAATGAAATGAGTGGAGGATATTTCGATGGACGTGGTGACGGTTGTTTTTGCGGTAGTGAATATCGTTGCAATAATATTGATACCAATTGTTGCGGTATGGATTGGACAAAGATTACAAAATCGGGCTAAAATTAGAGAAGATAAAATGCTTATATTTAGGACGCTTATGGCAAACAGAAATTATGGTTGGGCATCAAAGGATTGTGTTTATGCTCTCAACATTATAGAAATTGCATTTTATAACTCTAAAAAAGTTAGAGAGGAATGGGATAAGTACCTTGATTATATCGGGCGGCCATCAAGCGAAATTTCCGTTCGTACATTGAACATAATGAGAACAAAGCTGTTAGAAGCTATTGCGGATGATTTGGGTTACAAAAGTAAAATTACATGGGAAACAATCCAAAACGACTATACTCCCATTGGATTTAGCGACTATCTTCAGAAAGAAGCGCAAATTCAAAGTGGACAAGCAAAAATCGCTACCCTAATTGATGGTTTTATGAACCTGATGAGCAACCCAACAAATACAACAGGGTTAGGAAAACAGGTCATAAAAAGTTTCTTGAATGATTTCGGAGATGCAGCAAGTGAATGGATACAGGAAAAATTTGCTGGTGCTTCTGATGCAACGGAGGAAAGCAAACATGAGCCAACAACGACTGGAACTGATGTGGATGGGGAAACACGAGAAGAAGATAAATCCCGAACCACGAATATTGATTGAAAAGCCTGAATACTCCTATGGCGATGATATATCAAAAAATATGCTTATTCATGGGGATAATTTGCTTGCCTTAAAATCATTGCAACAAGATTTCATAGGCATGGTTAAGTGCATATATATTGACCCACCATACAACACAGGTGCGGCTTTTGAGCATTATGACGATAATTTAGAGCACTCTACTTGGCTGTCACTTATGAAACCACGACTGGAATTATTGCGCTCCCTTCTTGCTGAAGATGGGAGTATATGGATAAGTGTTGATGATGACGAGCAGGCTTATTTGCGTGTTTTGTGCGATGAAGTTTTTGGTCGTTCAAATTTTATTGCTCAAATAGTGTGGCAGAAAAGATATTCTCGTGAGAATCGTGAAGCTATTGGGGATGTACACGAATACATTATCGTGTATTCATTGTCCCCAAAAAAATTCAAAGCAAGCCGCAACCTAGTGCCAATGACAGAGGAGCAAGCCAAAGTATATAAAAATCCTAATAACGACCCTAAAGGAAGATGGAGACCGATTCCGCTTACCGCACAAGCTGGACACGCAACTTCGGAGCAGTTTTACGAGATAACGGCACCGGACGGAAATATATTTACTCCTCCCCCGGGGAGATGCTGGGGCGTTTCAAAGCAAACATATGAAAGATACCTTGATGAAGGGCGTATATATTTTGGTAAAAATAATAATAGCCAACCAAACTATATACGGTATCTATCCGAAGTGCCGGGCGTTGCTCCGTGGACATGGTGGCCAAGCAACGAAGTGGGGCATAACGACATAGCAAAAAAAGAAATTCTAAAATTGTTTGATAAAGACAATATTTTTGACACGCCTAAACCCGAAATTTTGATACAAAGAATATTGCATATTGCTACTAATGAGGGTGACTTGGTTCTTGATAGTTTTTTAGGTTCTGGCACAACAGCCGCTGTAGCCCACAAAATGAATCGTCGTTGGATTGGGATAGAATTAGGCGAACACGCATATACCCATTGCCAGCCACGGTTAAAAGCTGTAATCAATGGTGAGCAGGGTGGCATATCTAACGATGTGAGTTGGCAAGGTGGCGGTGGTTTCAAGTTTTATGAACTCGCCCCAACATTGCTAGAAAAAAGTAAGCGTGGCAATCTCGTTATATCTGATAAGTATAATGAAGAAATGCTCGCACAAGCTATGGCAAAGCATGAAGGTTATATTTACGCCCCTGATGAGGACATCTTTTGGAAGCAAGGGCATAGCGGAGATAACAATTTCATTTTCACCACCACAGGACATTTAACCTCCGAATACATCGACAATATCGCAAGCCAGCTTGGCGAAGATGAATATTTGTTGATATGCGCTGAAAGTTTTGATGTAGCTTGCATTGATAGGCATAAGCGAATAATTATCCGTCCTATACCCAAAATGCTTTTGGGGCGTTGCGAATGGGGTAGAGATAGCTATGACCTTAATGTGATAATGCAGGAAGTTACAGATTGGGAGGGGGATATATTTGATGAACAAGACTAATTTTGACCTGACTGTAGTAACTGACGAATTAAGTCGCAATACAAGATACATCTTTGGCGATAAGCTGCGGAAGATAATTTTGTATGGCTCATATGCTCGTGGCGATTACAACGAATATTCCGACCTTGATATTATGGTGCTTGCGGATTTTGACGATAGCGAACACTCAAAATTGCAGACCGAGATTTGCAAAGTTGCAAGCCGTGCAAGCCTTGACCATGATGTGACCGTGTGCATATCACTTAATAATGAAAGTCTTTTTATGAGCAGACTGAGTATTTCGCAATATTATCAAAATGTGATGTCGGAAGGAGTGCGACTATATGAAACCAAGTAACGACCTATCCGAACATCGTTTTGAGCAAGCGTTAAGTTGCTTGAAGCAAGCAAAATTATTGATTGCCGCTGACGAATATAAAGGCACGGCTAACCGCTCCTATTATGCAGTTTTCCATGCAATAAGAAGCGTGCTTGCTCTCGAAGGGCGCGACTTTGGTAAACACACGGCAGTTATGGGGCATTTCCGAAAAGAATATATCAAAACCAAAGTTTTTGATGAAAAATTATCGGATATTTTGGCCTTGCTTTTCAAGGTTAGAAACGACTGTGATTATGATGATTTCTATATTGTAGTCAAGGAAGATGTGGCTAATCAATTAAAATCAGCCGAATATTTTCTTGGTGAAATTCGGAAATATCTTGATGAGCAGACCGAGGGAGGGAAATAAGCTATATGTTAAGTAAACTTTACAGCATACAGGCTATCAACAACCATATGTCGCTTAGACTTCCTCAATATGAGAGCTTGGAGATACTGGCTGACTTGATGAATAGCCTAGATTTTCAGCAAACAGACGAGGAACTGCAAAAGGTTATTCACGGAAAATACCCCATTTTCCGTGAATTTGAGCGCAGTTTTCCGTCTTTGACGTTTGCCCTTGCTACTGGTGTGGGCAAAACTGTGTTAATGGGGGCGTTTATCACTTATTTGTACACTAACCACGGCATAAAGAATTTTTTCATCGTTGCACCTAATTTGACAGTTTATAATAAGCTGACAAAGGATTTTAGTGACCACAATTTCAGAAAGTATGTATTCAAGCGACTAAATGTGTTTTCGCAAAGATTGCCGAATGTCATTACTGGCGAAACATATAAAGAGCATGGGGGCTTGATACCAGCCACCGAGAGCAGCATAACTATAAACATTTTCAATATTGGTAAAATTAACGCAGAAGTGCGTGGGGGTAAGGAGCCACAAGTTAAACGTCCGTGGGAAGTATTAGGGCAGAGTTATTTTGATTACCTTGTGAAATTGCCAGATTTGGTTGTTCTTATGGACGAAAGCCATCATTACCGTGCTGACCGTGGCATGGCAGTTATAAATGAATTAAACCCTTTGCTTGGACTAGAGTTGACCGCAACCCCACAAGTGGAAACTTCGAGGGGTGCGATTAAATTCAAAAATGTGGTATATGAATATTCGCTTGCAAAAGCTATAAATGATGGTTTTGTAAAGGAGCCAGCGGCTGCAACGCGCAAAAACTTTGACACGAAGAAATACAACCCTGACGAAATAGACCAGATAAAGTTGACCGATGGCGTTCGGATTCACCGCAATACACAAGCTGAACTGGTGACATATGCCGCTAATGAGGGCGTATCCCTCGTCAAGCCTTTTGTGCTTGTTGTTTGCAAGGATACCGTACACGCTGGGGAAATAATGCAATATTTGACTTCAAATGATTTTTATGACGGTTACTATTCCGACAAAGTTATAGAGCTGCACTCCAACCAGCGAGGGAGCGAAAAAGACGAAAACATTCAACAATTATTATCACTTGAAGCAGAGAGCAACAAAATTGAGATTGTCGTTCATGTTAATATGCTTAAAGAGGGCTGGGACGTTACTAACCTATACACCATCATACCCCTACGCACAGCGGCATCGCTAACCTTGCGTGAGCAAACAATAGGCAGGGGTTTACGCTTGCCGTATGGAAAGCGAACTGGCAATCCTATTGTAGACCGTGTAACAATCGTGGCTCATGATAAATTTGAGGAAATTATAAATGCAGCCAATGAAGCAAACTCTATCATTCGCCAAGAAAACATAATCCTTATTGATGATGAGGAAGATTTGGGTAGGGATAAAGTGGTCGTTCGGCCACCGTCACAATTTGATAATTATGTTGAACAAATGGAGCAAAATAATCAATACGTGCGAAGCGATGAGAAGAAAAAAGAAATTAAAGAGAGTGTAGAAGCAACCAAGGCTGTGGGGCTTGCTATTGATGAAATACTGTCAAGTGCTGTGAATATAACTGTAAAATTGAGTGATGCAAGCGAAGTCACTCTTGTTGATGACCCTGCAAGTAGAGCGAAACACGCCAAACTTAAAGAAAAAGTAATTACAACAATAGATTTGGAGAAGCCAGAGGTGGCAGAACTCATTCTTGAAAAGGCAAAACGTCACCTTGAAAAAGACGGTCAACTTCGGATTGATATAGACGAAATGGAGGCAAAAATAAAATCTGTTATTGCTCCAGCGGTTGAGCAAAAAATCCGTTTCACGATTGATATTCCCGACATCGTTGTGATTCAAACGAATCAGCAAACAAAGATTTACAAAGATTTTGATTTATGCACAGACCACGGATTGGATTTTAATGTGCCAACTGCTGAAATTATCATAGAAAGCCTAAAAAATAACGAAATCACAACACTTTCGGACGATATTCCCATTGTGTTGCCAGATTCTCTTGAAAATATCATCATAGGGGAAATTCTCAACCTTGCTATGGGCGTTAATTTTCGACAATACGAAGAACTGTTTTATAAGTTGGCAGAACAAGCACTTGCCTATATTGGTGAAAACAAAAACCAAACTGGACTTGAAAAGACGATTTACCAATATAAAAAGGACGTTGCCAAGCGAATATGGGAGCAAATGGAGAGCCATTCCAAGCTATCTCCTCCTGAATATAGCATCAAATTGATTCGTGCAGCCACTCCGATTTTGCAACAAGACTACACAAAATTCAAAGATGATGAGATAGTAAAATACACCGTCAATATCCCAGCTAACGAGATACGCAAAAAGATTGTTGGTCACTTTGAAAAAGCGTGTCATACTGCATATAAGTTTGATAGCGTTCCAGAGCATACCTTTTCTATTATGTTAGAGCGTTCCGAAGGTGTCCTCAAATGGCTGCGGCCTGCATTGGGACAATTCAAGATTTACTATAGCGGCACACGCCAATATCAGCCCGACTTTGTTGTCGAAACCACAGATAGCATTTACATTGTCGAGATTAAGGCAAGCAATCGCATAGACGATTTAGAGGTTAAGCTAAAGAGGGAAGCTGCACAGAAATATTGCGATAATGTCAATGTCATTTATGAGGGGACAGGAGCGAAATCATGGAAATATATGCTATTGCTTGATACAGAATTGGGTCGCTCGGTTGATTTTTCTTATTTAGAGAAAAGAAGTCAATAGGAGCATTAGGTTTTAGCACAGGAGGGCGAGGATATGGCACTACTTGAAATATACAGAAACAATGTGCAACGCAAAAGACGTGAAATCACATCGCTACAAGCAGACAAAGCCAAAGAAAGCAAGAAAATATCAGATGCAAGCCAAAAGAGAGTATCTGCTCAAAAGTCTGCAAGTTCTACAAAATCACAGTCTACTTTGAAATCGAAATTACAAGTTATCAGTAAAGCTGATGACGATATTTCAAAGGCCAATACAAAAATAGCTTCTATTGATAAAAAGATAGCTCAAAAAGAAAAGGAGCTATTTGCAGAAGAAAAGAAATTACAAGCAGAGCAGGCAAAAGAGGATAAGAAAAGACTTGATGCTAACCAACGGGAGTTTAGGAACATAAATACTGCTTTGGTTTCTAACAGACATGAACATATTGCTATAAGTCAAAGGCAAGAAGAAATACAAAATCAAATAGAGTTATTGCAAAACTTACCAGAAAAAATAAATGTCTTGTTTATGGCTTCAAATCCAGCAGATGCAACACAACTTCGGCTAGATGAAGAAGCAAGGGCGATACAAGAGATGATAAGGAAATCGGATTATAGAGATTCAGTTAATTTTTGTACTCGGTGGGCAGTAAGGCCCCTTGATATTATCAATGCTATAAACGAAGAAAAGCCAGCTATTGTGCATTTTAGTGGTCATGGTTCACAAGATAACGAGCTTGTATTTCAAGATAATGATGGCAATGCAAAAATTGTTTCTGCGAGTGCTATTGCCGCAACCATCGCATCTTGTTCAGATGGGGTTAGGCTTGTGTTTTTTAATACGTGCTTTTCTTCTCATCATGCAGAATTAGCCGTTGATTCGATAGGTGCATCGATAGGCATGACAATTTCAATAGGTGATGAGGCGGCTTGTCTGTTTTCATCGTATTTTTACTCGGCTATTGGATTCGGAAAATCTTTGCAATCATCCTTTAATCAAGCGAAAGCGGCTTTGATGTTAGAGGGCATACCAGAAGATACAACACCTAGGTTATTTACCAGAGAAGATATAGACCCCAATAATTTCTATATCATAAAGCCTTTAGAAGTATAAAATTGTCGTATTTTACAATGATTTGCTTAACCAGAAATAAACTACAAAGACACGCCAAAACTATCTTTACAAAACTGCCACAAACCCCATGGACACAGGGAAAACTAGCAATTAAAATGTCTAATTTTTTCGTCTTTTTGCCTAACTTTCGTCCAAAATTGTCCATTGACAAGCCCCTTTTTTGGTGATATACTATATAATAGCGATAGATGGGTAGAGGTTTTCAGTCAAAAATCTTCTGCCTTTTTTCGTGCTACAAATTGGAGAAATATAGCATCATAGTTTCATTTGGGTAATACTCGAAATTTGGCGTTACGAAAATTGGTGAAATTTACAATTTGCCGTCAACCTATATCAAGCCAAAATGAAAAATGACCGAATTTACTTACGATGTATAATTTTTCTTCGATTTTCTGTGTTATAATGTATAGTGACGAGAGGTGGGCAGAAGTGCAAAATTGATTGCATTTCGCCCTTTTTATTTCCCAATCTATAACCTCGTCCGCCAGACCACCACCAATGCTCGGCAGGTGGTTTTTATTTGCCCTCAAAAAATATCAACAGGGCAAGCGTGACCGTTGTGTACCCACAAGAAGGCGGGCTGCCGTAGGCAGTTTTTGCGAAGCAAAAATACTGAGCATGGGAATTGTACAGCGGGCGTATAAGAAAAGGAGATGATTCTTGAGCAAAATCAAAACAGGAGTGACAAAAGCAGTCGCAAAAACAATGGCGGCGGTATCTTGTAAATCCCATCAGTCTACAATGGTTATCGAGGGTACGCCTATCAAAGTAACGGTACATATCCCTGATACCGTTCATCGCAAGCAGGAGAAAATCAACAGTATTTATGAAATTCTAAAGCCCTATGCTGTGAAAGTGTCTAAATCAACAACGGTAAAAAACATCAAAAAAGCTGTATAGCTTGGTCGCATGGGTACGCTTCACAATTCCGTGGTCGAACAATACGCACATTCCTATAATTATGCACTTTCAATACTTCCCTTTGTCTGCCGTGGCAGAGGGGAGTATTTATTTTTCCGCAAGATTTTCCTTATCTATTGATTAAGGGGTAGCGGGTGCGCTATAATTAGGATAGTGACGTATTGTTGGCCTTTATAAAAATATGGAGGTCGATAATATATGAAATTGGCATTTTTAGAAGCAACAAAAGGTGTATCTTTGGCGAAGGTGACGGCTATTTATGTACGCCGTTCGGTTAGCGACAAGGATAAGGACAATAATTCCCTATCCATAGACAGCCAAAAATCGGAGTGCATTAAGTTTTTGAAGGAGGGCGAAGAATACACTATTTACTGCGATGACGGTAAAAGTGCAAAGGACATAAAACACCGTCCCGCATTTATGCAGATGATGAGCGATGCAAGAGAAGGTCTGATAGAGCGGATTATCGTAAAGAAATATGACCGCTTTAGCCGTAACATGAGGGATTATCTCAATGTTACGGACGAATTGGACGGTTATGGTGTAGGCGTGTTCTCGTTGAGCGAACCGTTTAACACCACCACCAAAGAAGGCCGCCTAATGCGGAATAACCTCCTTGCATTTGCAGAGTTTGAGCGCGAAACCATTGCGGAGCGCGTGAAAGATGCTTACAACACAAAAGCTGCTGAAACTGGATTTTATCAAGGCGGGCAAGTGTATTATGGTTTTATGCCTGAACGTCGTACTGTTAATGGCAAAACTGGCTCGGTGTTGGTGCCGTCTGACAAAGCCCATGTAATCCAAAAAGCCTATGAACTCTACAAAGAAGCAAGTGCATCACTACAGGATATTGTTAATCACTTTCGTGATAACAAGATTGATGTGAGTGTGCCTAGAAAAAATGTGCTTGGTAGTGCGAGGGCAGCGGAGTTTACCAAAGGTATGTCAAATATGGATAGAGGGCATTTAACGAAACTACTCGAAAGCCCTCTGTATGTCCGTGCTGATGCGGAAGTTTATCAATTCCTTGTTTCAAAAGGCTATGAACTGCTTGACGATATAGAAGCCTATGACGGCAAGCATGGACTATTCAGACACAAAAACGCTGATGGTTCAGGGCATTATATCAAAGTGGGATACCATGAAGGGCTTGTAGATTCCGAAACATGGCTTGCGGTGCAAGATAAGAAATCCCATAAACAAAGGATTCCTGCTAGTAACGGTGCGAGAAATTCATGGCTTGTTGGTTTGGCGAAATGCAGTCATTGTGGTTATGCTGTGGCATTTCAGAAAAAGACAATCAATATGAAAGCCCCGCGCCGTTATCTCTATGACCACGGAGCATACAAGGCAAACGGTTGTGTATCAAAACGAATACGATTATCTCCCGACCATTTGGAGCAAGTAGTATTTGAAGCAATGGCAAAACGCCTTGAAAGCCTTACAATCGCATTGACCCATAAAGCCAAACCCGACACAGAAGTTGAAACCATCAAAGCCGATATAATCCGCACAGAAGCCGAGATACGCAAACTCATGGCAAAACTGGCTGATGCTGATGATGTGCTGTTTTCCTACATCAATGACAGGGTAAAGGAATTACACGCCCAAAAGTCGGAACTTGAAAAGCGGTTACGGTCTAAAGCAAGGAAACAAAAACAGATTGACACGGCACCATTATCTGACCCATTGAGCCGTTGGAATGATTTAGAAGTGCATGAGAAAAACGCACTTGCAAAGATTATGCTTGATGTCGTTTACCTCTCTGACGAGAGCGGAATTGACATTAGGTTCGCAGTATAACTGGGTTTATACTGTGTACATAGGCACCTGATGGACAACGCAATCGAGGCGTGTGTAAGGCAGCAGGGCGGGGCTGAGCGGTTTATCCGTGTGTATGCCGGGATTCATAAGGAATTGTTGTATATTTCTGTTGCAAATTCTACGGGCGGGGAGCTGCGGCGGGTTGGGCAGAGCTATTTAAGTACGAAGGGGACGCCCGCGCATGGGTTTGGGCTTGTGCGGATTGATAGGATTTCGGAGAAGTATAAGGGGTTTGTGGATAGGCAGCATGAGGATGGGGTTTTTGTTACGGAGGTTATGTTGCCGTTAACTTAGCCTCCGCATCCAGAAAACTGCGGTAAGCATCGATATCAGCATCTACAAGCGTTAAAATTTCTCCCTGCCTACATTCGATTTCTGATAAATCTGTTGGATTCGGGAGTTTGCGGTTCATGTCCTGTTCGGCGACACACCACAGGGATATGGCATCACGAGCCATACTTATTGCAGCAGCTAAATCTTTGCCGTGGGTATTGATTTCCAAATCGGGGACATATGCCATATGCCCTTCGGGGATTTCTGTAAACAGTACGGGATATATTACTGACATAGCTTATCACCTCTCATTTTATTCCGTTCCGCCGTAAGATTGCTTTTGCCAATTCCTCAGGGATTTCGTTATGGCGCTCTATCGGTTCGGTTTTTGTTCCATTGGTGTAGAGTGTATGGCGGCTGCCTTCTCTTAAAAAATACCAACCGGCTTTTTTTAGTTTTTTCAATAAATCCCGGCGTTTCAACTTATGACACCCCCTACACACATTATGAACCACTCACGTACGAATATCAACCGCTCACGCATAATTTTATTCCACCCGCCCTCCTCTATGCTAAACTCTCCCAAAAAGAAAGGACGTGAGCCAAATGACCTACTCCCTACCATCCAACATCCGCTACAGCCTAGCCGCGTACTGGCAAGCAAGCAAATCCCTAGTCCTTTGCGGCATAGCCGGGACATTTGCGCGGGTTGCCCTGCCATTCACCGCTATCCTCCTTCCCCGTGTCGTAGTCGATGCCCTAGCCGCGGGCGTACCCCCTTACGAGTTCATCTTCCGGGTCGGAATCATAATTCTGCTCCTGATACTGTTCAACTTCATAAAATACCACACGGACGGCTACATCAACGGCGGTTTCGGGATGTTTGGCAGCTTCCTGTTCGACACTCGGTTCAGCGAGAAGAAGATAACAATGGACTACGAAATGCTTGAAGACCCGGAAATTCGGAAGCTGCAAGATAAAGCCATGAATGCTTGCCAAAGTAACCATACAGAAGCTATGAACCTTCCGCGGAACTTGGTTGATTTGGTGTCTAATGTATTTGGATTTATTATCTTCGGCGGCGTTATTGCCTACGTTAATCCGGCTGTTATTCTGCTGCTGATTCTTTCCGCGGTAATCAACTGGCTGATGCTGCTGCGGGTTCGCAGGTATGACTTGGCTACCAGAGAGCGCCGTTCTAAGGCCGAGCGCAAGTTACACTATGTGCTGAAAATAATGCGCGACCCTGCTAATGCAAAAGATATACGGCTATACAACCTTACCGGTTTTCTGAAAGATGTGTTCGCAGTCTCAATGGCGAAGCGGATAAAGGAGCAGAATGCATTCAGCAACAAAACCCTTGCGGCAGAGCTTACGGATGCTTCCATGATTCTGCTTAGGGACGGCGCGGCTTATGCCTTTTTAATTTATCTTGTGCTTAGCGGGCAGATTGGGCTTGGGAACTTTGTTTTCGTATTTGCGGCGATTGGCGGGCTTGCCGCTTGGGTTAGCGGTATTCTTAAAAGCGGAAGCGATATTATGCAGTCGGGCAGCGAAATGGGCGACCTTCGTATTTTTCTGGACTTGCCCGACCGCAGCAATACCGCCGCAGGGCACCCCCTGCCGCGCGGAGACGAACTGCCTCCGGGCATAAGTTTCAGCAAAGTGTCATACACCTACCCGGATGCGGAAAAACCGGCGCTGTGTGACATTGACCTCGAAATAAAACCCGGTGAACGTATTGCCGTAGTAGGCGTAAACGGCGCGGGCAAGACTACCCTTATCAAAATGCTCTGCGGGCTGTATGCCGCAAAGAGCGGGGAAATTAAGCTTAACGGCGTTCCAATCGGCAACTTCAACCGTGACGAGTATTTCAGCTTATTTTCTGTTGTGTTCCAAGACATCCACCTGACTACGACGGGCATCATCGGCAATATCTCGTCGCTGCCTCCGAATGAAGCGGACAGGGAGCGGCTGGCGGACGCCCTGCGCCTTTCCGGCTTACAAGAAAAAACGGAGTCCCTTCCGAACAAGGAATACACGGGCATTGTCCGCAATATAGACGAAAACGCGATTGAGCTATCGGGCGGCGAGAAGCAGAAACTGGCTCTTGCGCGCGCGCTGTACAAAAACGCGCCGATAATCATACTGGACGAGCCGACCGCGGCACTTGACCCAATCGCAGAAAGCGAAATTTACCGGCAATATGCTGATTTAACCGAGGGCAAGACCTCTATCTACATTTCGCACCGCTTGGCCAGTACCCGCTTCTGCGACCGCATACTGCTTATCGACGGGCAGCGCATTGCCGAAGAAGGCACACACGCGGAACTTGTTGCGCTCGGCGGAAAGTACGCGCACATGTGGAGCATACAATCCGGTTACTATTCCGATAGCGAGGAGGCGGTATAAATGACAAAACAACTAATCCGAGCCTGCAAAATCATCCACCAAGAAAATCCGCGGTATTTCGCAGGGGTAACGGCCCAGCAGTTTATGACGGCAATACGCCCCGCGAACGTGCTATTCTTTTCGGCGCGGGTAATAAATGAACTTAGCGGAGCGCGGAATACTAACGCAATCATGCTGTAT
>Ga0209755_10004046_pt1 | contig 17712 bp, 12 predicted proteins | sample TergutCo191P1_FD_187301 | JGI IMG/M metagenome (GOLD analysis project Ga0209755, IMG submission 187301) | Cornitermes sp. P1 segment gut microbial communities from Petit-Saut dam, French Guiana - Co191P1 (SPAdes) (version 2) | ecosystem: Host-associated > Arthropoda: Insects > Digestive system...
ACCAAAACCTAAAATAAAAATATGCTTCTTATTAGGACGCTCTCCTGCTGGTAGGTAGGCGTTAGCCACTTGTGCATTTGAAGTGGTGCCATCTGGCTTGTCGCTCATAGACCCGAACATGTTGCTAGGCATGCACCTGTTGGTTGTCTCGGATGAGACACCGGATTCGGACCTGTCCGAATCCATGTCTGTGGGCTTGAGCGACCCATTTGGCTGAGACAGGGCGACGGGCCCTGCCAGTACAGCCGGGTACGTCACCCCTCCCCCTTAGATGGTCCGGGTTGCCGGCTGCCAACAGCAGCTTGTTCGCCCGTGACTGATGAATTCGCGTAAAGAGGCGCGGATCCACCCCCAGGCGCTGGGCGCCTGTTGGCGGGCTCCATGGACTCACCCAAGCATGCTAGCTCGTTATTTTGCGCTAGCCCACGAGCTGTTGGGAGGCTCTGGCCCCGCTTCCAGATGTGGTGCTTTGTCTCCCAGGAGGCACCACTGGCTGCTTCTTCATCCGAGCCAAAGCCAGCTTCAGCTCCTTGAGAAGGGCCGGCAAAAGCTGCAAAGTAGAGATAGCCTTAATAAAAGCTAACTCGTCCTGCCTCAGCATGACACTTTGGCAGGGGCACTCCAAAAGATCCTCCTGTTACTCCTCTGGTGTAGTTCTGCTGTGGACTAAAAGCAGAAACCAGCTCAGTCAATAATCCATTTCACCAGTCAACCCAGGCAGGCAGGTAGGTATCATGATTCTTTCTCCAAGTCAAATCAAAACTGCCACTCTTTAGAATGATCGACTCGACTCGACCCTGTGACTGACTCGACTCACTGATTCAATGCCTCCGTTGGTCAGAATTGGCTCCGTTTATTCTGGTTGCCAGCTGTCCAGCCTGCTCTGCCATTGGCTGGTTGGCAGAGCTGATAGACGTAGCTCATTAGATGTAGTACCGCTTGCTGAGGGCCGTTACTCTGACTGAGGTTTACCGTGATTTTCCTCAGTTGTAAGGCAAATGCCAGGGTATTCAATACAAAGTCAGGGCCCGGCCTGCACTTCCCTCCACCAGGCGCGGCGGCGTCACCTAAGCACCTGATAAACGTCGAATAACACTAATATGCGACAGAGCCAGTCTGGGCTCAGAACCCAGACAGCCAACCAACCAAAGTTCATCACTCCCATACTTAGTCCAGGGCAGTCTGGGCCCTAGTCGGCAAGATCAGTCAAGGCCCTCAGCCCGACTTCAAAATCGTTAGCGTAAGCATAATCCCCTGTTAGAATTTAGGTGTCTGTTACTGAGCCCAGCTATGCGGTTAAACACAGGAATGTCTAACAGACAGGGGGATGTCGACTTGTGCTTTGCGCAAATCTCTGCCCCCAGTTAACACTTTCTTGGCTTCACTTGGCCATTTACTTTGTTCGTGGAAGTAGGCAACGAAGGAGGGAGTGAGAAAGTGGTTTGCTGTGGTTGTTAAGCTGCTGTTGTATTGGTCGGTATGTAAATTGGTGTGCAGACAGAGGAAAGAGAGCTGCAATATGGTTGTCCCCACAAGTGGTCATGTCATGCCGTGGCTGCTCAACCCCCAGGAAAGAACCCTGGTGCCCATGGAATGGGAGGCTGGGTGCACCTCAGAGCCAGTTTGAACATACTACAGAAGAATAAAATCTCCCACTACCAGGATTCGAACCTCTGATCACCCAGTCCATACCCTAATCACTATACCAACTATGCTGTCCCAGCTTCCGCGTCATTAAATAACCTTTGTAAGTAATACTGTCTGTCTTATGGAAACATTATTAAATATTTATAGCAGTTATTCTTCGGAGTTTTCAAACATGTTTATTCATTGTATTCTCATTTTTTATTGTGGAAACAGTGTTTTTAAAGTTTCACATCTATGTTTTTAAACTATAGTCTTATAATGAATGTTTAATAATTGCTTATAGTCACTCACTGTTGCTTATGAAATGCTCTTTAGATGTTTTGAAAATAAATTACTGTTAGACTGAAATCCCTGAAGATGGCAAATTTAGATGCCAAAACACATCGGAGTTGAAACTAGTGTGTGATTTAGTATACACAGTGTAGTGCACAAAAGTTGGTTAATATATTGGTATTAATTCATAGTGTAGTTCAAAATTCGTTTTGTTTTGTAAAATGTAGCAGTGTTATGTAGATGAAGTTATTTTCAGTGCATGATACACTGCAGTAATTGCTGTACTTTCTAAGTACAAGTTTATACCTAAAATCAGATAACTGATTATCCTGACAGATTTGTTGTGGTTTTGTTAAGTCTCCTTAGAGTATGCCAGAGTAGTGCCTTAAAAAGTGTGATAACTACTTCTGTTCATATCCCAGCCAATTAAGCATTTGCTCTTAGCCTGCTTTTCTCTTTCACTGCCACATGATATCAGTATCTAACACAGTGCTATTAAAAAACTGATAAAGAAACATTAGAAATTGAAACTTTGACATGGTGGACACAATTAATTGAGCTGTTGTTGAACTTGGTCATTTTTTCGTACAACTGAACAAGTTATCCCATTTCATTCAAAACTGTTGCCAAACTTGGAGGCATGACACAAATGTTGTTGTTATTTCTGTTCTTAAGAATTACTGTTTAATATTAATGGCAAACTGTATGTAACATTTTTGTTACCAACAGGCCTTGACATTAATATTTATGTGTGTCTAGGCAATTCTGAATTTTACTGTGGTCTTATCTTATAACTTGTTTAACCCTGTACGCACCAATAACGTTTTTTGTCTCATTACTACTATGACAGTACTGTTATGGTTTAGGCAGCCATTGTCAGTCAAGTGGATCAGAAGTGTTTTGTTGTGGTCTAGCATGTTCGTACATGGACAGGGGTTTGGTTGCATGTGTCATCTGTGAATTTCAATAGTATGGTCCAAATTAATTTTTCCAAAAATTGCTAATCTTCAGACTTCAAAAGCAGCCATTCGATGGCAGAAGCTTAGAGAAAATAGTGTAAACCTTGTAAAACAGAACATGCTATTGGGTGTAATTCAGCACTGCACCAGTAAGGTTTAACTTAGTCTAAAGCTTTCTCTGTGTTTAGAAAAACACAATGAGTTGCTTAACATTACATTCTCTTTGCTTTTCTTCTAAAAGGTTGGAGAGAGAAGTTCCCTTTACCTGACCACCCATGTTGAAATCCATTTTATTCTTTACCTAATTTTTATTTGTTATTATATAATGCCTACTTCAACACTACATCACTTTCCTCATCACAAGTTAGTTTTTATCACAATTTAGGCATGTTTGCAAAATTGCAAACAGCCATTATTAGCTTCGTCTTGTTGGTTCATCTGTCCATCCATCCATCTGCATGGAATGATTCAGCTTCCACTGGACACATTGTCATAAAATTTGTCACTTGAATATTTTTCGAAAATCTGTTGAGTAGATTTAGGTTTCATTCAAATCTGACAAGAATAACAGTTACTGTACATGAAGACCTATGCACATTTGTAATAGCTTACTGAATTCTTCTTAGAATGAGAAATGTTTCCAAAAAAAGTTGTAGAGAAAATCAAAACACACATTTGAATAATTTTTTCCCAAAAATCATGCCATTTATGAGATAATGTGGAAAATTATGCTAGGGCCAGACATGCCATCGATGACAATATACATTGCATACACATTGCAAGCTGGATAACTAAGACACACACTCAGAATATGTAATACTTAATGCTTTCCCATGGAAACAGTGGCTACATGAACACGTCTCAGTGTTACATTGTATGTTCATTGCCTTATTTTTTTTTGGGCACAAAAGCCAAGCAAATTTTTTTACCAAAATGTAACTTGCTACTGTGCCAGACACATTCTGATTATGGTCACTGCATTTGACATATGTAATGCTGTGCAACAGCTACAGATCGAGACCCATGCAAATTTAAATAATTTTGTAACAGTGATTGCGGTCCCATTTCAGCTCAAACTGTTGCTGAACTTGAAGGCATGATTCAGTCCCAGAACCAAGTGATGGAAAAACTGAAAGACGAATGTCACTCACTCACAGAGAAGCTGGAGGAATCCTCCACCAGACACAAGTAAGCAGCCCCTGTATGTTCTGCAATGGTGGGCACTCCTCAGCTTCTGAACTCAGAATGGTGGTGTTGTTCTCTATGTTGAAACAGTAAACTAATTGCATTTCTGTGGGTTAATGCTGCAGTTTAAGGGCTTTCACAAAGATTTGTTGAGACATGTTAATTTTTCTTTCCTCCATGCTTTCTGTTTCCTCTTTCTCTCTCTTAGTTTTTATTTGGTGTTACCATGTTGTGGTAGGCTGGACTGACAAAATTTCAAGAAAATCAGCAGTCACTATCCTCCACTAAGTGCCTACAAGTGAACATACTCTTAATTGTAATGCTGGTCCATGAAACTGTCAAAGTTGTCCCATAAAACACAGAAATTTATTAACTTCCTCATGGTAGACTAGCTGCATTGTTCATAATTTCACCCTGAAAATGGAGACTTCCAAAACATTTGCACACCAGCTTAACTTGACATGGTATTTTCATGCAAAAATTTTAACACAAGTCTTAGATACTGTTTTTATTTCTTTACAATGTTCATTCAAATCGTATGTTCAGAAGCTGAGTATGGAACCCACTGCTTCATACTTATTTGGCTGTCTTAATGGTAATGATATTTAAATTTTTTTCAAATTTAGGACACTAAAATTTTAATCACACTTAGAAATAGACTGAGAAGGGGAAAGAGCATTTGTTTTCTTACAGAGTCAATGAAGAGAAGAGAATAAACCACACTGATGTCTCTTCATTTGAAATGTTCAGAGTGTAGGATGTTTCGTCTGTCAGTTGGACTGTGGAGTTCATGCTGTTATCTGTCTCATCTGACCTTTGTTTGACATATGCTTATCGTACCAGGCTTTTTGCTTTCCTGTTAATATTAAACCTTTTCCTATGACAGGCTCAGGGTAGACAGAAGTGTACAGCATCTCTGGTTTTAAATTTGGTTTCAATCTCGTAATTACCTAGTAGCTAAACTTTGGAAAAATCATGATGCATTATACTAAATTGGAATAATTAACTGTATTTGTGTTTTGAGAAGTTGGTTTTAAAATAGTTGAATGTGCAGTGAGGGAAAAGGAAAAAAGTGATAATTATTCTCCCTGTTACATCCAAGCCTTGTTCTGCATTCTGTACAAAAATTGCCCTGTTTCTTAAAAATGTGACAACTCTAGAAGAGGGGCAGATGTTCACCTTCTGTGCAAAAGATCTCTGGTTTGAGACTTGTCAAATGTATCATGGATTTTTCTGCTTGCCTACCCTGTCGCTGCCCAAGTCAGGAAGAACACCAGACCTCTTTCATGGTTTGGATCACATGCTGAGCCTCAAGTCCACCCAGAGAGTCATTGTCTGCAAATAGCAGAGCTATTCTTAGGGTAGGACAAATGGGTTGCAGCCCAGGACCCATTCATGATTGTCACAAAATATGTAAAATCTGTTTTGCACCATCCTAGCTCTGAGGATAGCAAAACTGCATCATAGTTCCTTGAAGTCCAGTTCTGAAGCCATTCATGCTGAATTAAAATTTCTGCCAAACTGAGTTTCCATCATTGTTAATACATATTAATTCCATTGATGTTTGGAATATTGTGTTCACCATGTGACACTGCGATAGGAAAGCATAACATTGTTGGCAGCTAGGTCATTAAAGTCTATGTTAATGAAGTACATCCTGTCTTGTTTTTATTAGATCAATCAGTGATTACAGTGGTTCAGTATCCAGAGTCATATTTGGTTTTAGAGCAGTGACATCCTCTCCCCTCGGAGTGAACAGAAGTGTTCTATTGAGCTGTTAGCAACAGATTCCTTCTGCCATATGTAACACTGTATATTTAAAATAGGCAAGCTAGATTGTACTTTATGCTTTAACTTACTCTTTGATGCATTACTTACTATGTCATTTGATTCTTTGATTTTCATTATTTATAAATGATTACTAATTAATGAGGGAGCCAGGATACCATACTTGGTATAATAACTAGCTATGGGCTGGATGGTCCTGGATTTGAAAGTGAGCTGGAGAAAGAGATTTTCTGTCCACTGAAACCAATCAGACTTGCTCTGGGACCAACCCATTCTTTTATTCAGTGGGTACCAGGGTTCTTTGTTGTGGGAAAAACAGCTAGGGTATGAAGTTGATCACTCAACTCCATCTAGTAGCAAGGTTAAGAATGAGTGGAGCTTTACCTTTACTCGCTGTATATGCCTTCATGGCATGGACAGGGACAACTTTACGTTTTTACAATTTTAACAGTTTGTAAGACTTGACAAGCCAAGATCTGAAGTTTAAGACATCAGATTGTGACAACATATGACAGTAGTGTGTGAGACTGCTGAAGCTTATTCACTTTGTACTGTGAATTAGTGAAGTATCTAGACTTTCATGGTGACATTACATATTAGAATAAACCTTATCAACTACTGAAGGTATTCGATAACTACTGAAGTCAGGCAGACAAGTCGAAGCTTAAAATCAAGATTCCGGGAAAACACACGGTACATTAAAAACCATGACCCTCGCTCAGCATATGCACTACATATACTTAACTGCAGACATGAATATGGTAACATTGACGACACTATGACTCTTGTCAAGCAGATCAACACACCGACCCTTTTGCTTTCATATGAACAAATGTACATCCAGTCGTTCCACCATAATAATGAACTCATCCCCAAACAACATCAGAACGAGCATAATCCTATGTTTGACCTCCTCCATTCAGATACTACACATCATAACCCTCCTGATGCCTAACCCACAATCCCACGCATTCCAACCAGTCCTCTGTCAACCTGTGCACGAGTTGGACACCTGTAGGGTAAGCACTTTTAACAACAGTCAAATTGCATTTTCTGTAGATTCAACAATTAATGTAAAGTAAATAGACACCGCACAATCTTAATAACTAGATAAAAGCAACTTTCTTAGGTAGGTAATGTACATAGACATCGTATTTTTAACAATTCTAACAACCGGACAAACATAACCTTATAGATACAACAACTAATCAGCAATTTATACGATTTTATGACTAGATAGACTAAGCAAACATAAGTACAAATAGACTTAGTACATTTCTAATAAGTTTAATAGCTGGATAAACATATCCTGTACATGACATAGCATGTTTATAGTAAGTAATACACAGTAATCACACCCAAAAAATTCACACATAAAATTTTACTATTTGCTCGTATTTATAGAATTGTATTTTAGTAATTTTAGACAACTCACTTGTTTTAGTGTGATGATACCAGAGGCTGTGTAATGCAATTTAACCTCCTGATGATGAGCACATGTGCTCGAAACATGTATAGGCATGAAATAAAACCTATTGTAAAACAAAAATTTGTGCATCAAGTTGGTTAATTACTGAGATAAATATACTGAAGGTAATTTTCGCATTATTGCTTGGATAGTCCAGTGCCTTCTGATCTATATTTTATAATTAAAGAATTTATTGTTTTCTGTGGGAAAACCATCATCATATATATATTTTCTGGTTATTTTAAGTGTATTTAGAGGCCTGTCACAGTGTGTTACACTAAGCAATGTCTTACTTGGCTTGTGCCTAATTGTTACAATAAGTGATGGTGCTGCAGGGTAATAACTATGGCACTGTGTGTGATCATACTTCTGGGTACTATGGCACAGTGATCATGCTATGGTGTAGTATAGCACAATGTGTGATAATGCTGGAGGGTACTAACAATGGAACAATGTGATTATGCTGGAGGGTACTAACTATGGCACAGTGATCTTGCTGCATATTACTATGGCACAATATGTGATCATGCTGGAGGATACAAACTATGGCACAATATATGATTGTGCTGTTGGGTACTAAGTCACAATGTGTTATCATGCTGGAGTTCTCCTTTTTCTTTGACCTCGAACATTAGGTTTACTGCTAGCAGCAGACATACCTGTTTGCATGTCTTATCTCCAGACTGAAGAACCTGGACATAATTGTGCTCTGTGATTTGTTCAGTTGCTTCGGTTAACAGCAGCTGAAGTACTGAGTGGTTCCTTATCTCATGCTAGGGGCTGAGCAATGCAGAGCAGTCAAGAAAACATCTCAGAGCAACCCAGAACAAGTTAAAATAGATGTTTCTATTAAAGTGTGTCCCAAAACTCGTAAGGTCAGTGAATTATTGTCGTGTGTTATGACCATTTGCTGTGAGTCTTCAGTATCTGGTTGTTTAAAAATTCTTTCCTGACTGAAGGTAAATTTTCTGGAGAAGAATTTGTAATATAGTAAGAGTGTTAAAGTTTTATTGAAGGTAGTAGAATTCATTTGAGAGTTTAAAAAATGAATATGTATTGTGAATAAATTACTGTGTGGGAAATCAGAGACAAGGATAGACCAAATTATGTTATATATAGAGACAAGAGTAAGAAAAAAGTGGTGATAAATAAGAGAGGATCTGGTATGGGAGGAAATAGAAGATCAGAGGATGATAATCAAACTGGGTGATGTCATTGGCTGATGATAATGATTCTGGGGTTGCTGCGTACAACATGTACACTCCTGGAAATTTTGTGGAGAGTTGAGGAAAGCTTGCAAATCTCCAATTAAAATAGGTGGCACCCAGGCACATCCTGGACACAAATGTAGAACATTACCATTTCTCCAAACTTCAATCAAAAGTAAATATTTCGTTATTTAGAGAGGGTGCATTTTACTTGCACCATGGTGTATCTGAATTTCCATTATAATAAGCCATATTGTTTATCAGACCTGAGAAATGAAATGAAGTCACAGAAATAGGGTTTATGTGCAGCTGCATTTACTGAATAAGACAAAATGTGGCAAAGTGAGATTAGTGGAAAGAACAAATATGCATGCCAGTAAACATAATTTATTACTGTACGTGTGGTAGGCAGATAAATTTGTCTCTGCACTAAAGCGTATACTATCAGATGTGTGGCTTTCTGTTGCTCTCTTAACAGTTTAATATAAATAATAATTGTTTTATTTAATTAATGATTTTATGTGTGATAACCTAGTATTTAAATAATATGGCAATTGGCTCATTTACGTGCATTTTAGTGTGGTTAGAGCCAAAACAGTTTCTTTCAGTTTGTCTTCAGTACTTGTACAGTTTTCACTGTCTGGTGTTGAAGAGGGTTAATTATGTAAGAGACCTATTTTTGCAAATCACAGAAACACTCAGAACACTGAAGTTCATGTGTAGCATATCAGAGCACCATAACCTTGTAACTAGTGTCTCTCAGCATGATAAACTGACACATGCTGTCATGTCTGTCCTAGTTCAGTTTATTCACATTCCATAGATCCCTTTTTGGTTACAGACACCACTGGATGTGGAATTTGACATCTTTTATTTGTAACAGCAGTAGTGTAGATTGTATGGAGTCAATATTGCTTGCAGGCGTGAGAGGGTCTGTTTAAGAGAGGAGAATGCGATGTTGATGGATAAGCTTGGGCAGCTGTGGGAGATACAGAAGCAGCAGCAACAACAGCATCACCTTCTTGTAGCAAGTAGTGAACAGGCCCCGCTTGAGCAGGTCAGCACTGGCAATGTCTGTGGCAGCAGGTGGCTCTGTGCTTGGGCTTCTCACATTGTTTGAACTTAATATTGTGTTCAGTTTAGTACAAAGAATGGTGAGAGAGACACACTTCCCAAAACAATAAAAAGCAATGGAATAAGTTGTGGAAAGAACAACATTTGCTGTCTATAGAATTCTTCAGTCTATAATTCATGGCTGTGATAACATACTCTTATAAATTATATGAAACTTGGTATGTCTCTTGTTGTAGTTGTCTATATTGTGATGATGTGTTGTAAGCTAGTAGGTGGGTACCAGCATTTTGGAGGAACATTTGCAACCATATTTAGGGCTTTAACCTCCAAAACTTTGATACCCATGTACTGGACTGCAGCATGGAGTCATAACCTGGAAGACAACAATGAATTTTCACCACCATGACAACCACAAATCTTAAAGAAATTGAGTGTGATTGAGAACAGACTGGTGGGATGAATATTTTGACCAAAGAGGGAGAAGCTAACAGAAAGGTGGAAAAAGTTGCATTATAAGAAGCTTCCTGATTTTTACTCTTCGCCAGATATTATTAGGATGATGAAATTGAAGAAATGCTGGGCATGTAGCATACAGGAGAGATGAAAAATGCATACAGAGACTGGATTAGAAAACCTGAATGGAAGAAACAACTTGGAAGGTCTAGGTATTATGTGGGAGGATAATATTAAAGTGGATCTTAAAGAAATCGTGGGAGTGGGTATAGATTGGATTAATCTGGCTGAGTATAGGTTCCCTTTGTGAATGTAGTGATGAACATTTCAATTCCATATGAATATGCACCCGGCTGGAAGCTCTTGTCAAAACAGATGCAGGAAATTACTGAACTAGCTGAGCAATAATTGGCTCATCAAGAAGGACTCAGCTGTGAGGATTTGGTTGCTGAGAACTCTGTGAGCCATTTCTTTGCATAATTTTCACTAGTGTAGATTATATTGAGCTGGGATAGCATAGTTGGTATACTGACTAGGATACAGGCTGTAGTACCAAGGAATTGTTGTTCAATTCATGGCAAGGCTTTCCCCCCCCCTTTGAAAGTGTGCAGGCCAGCTCTGGATTTGACAAAACCTCCTATTCAGTGGGTACCAGGAGCTGTTTCTCCCAGGGTAAATTTGCCAATGTTGATCACTCAACTCCATTGAATACTTACTTACTTACTTACTTAGGGGAAAGGCACCTAATATGGGGAGGTTTTTTAAACCGCTATTAAACTTAGGAAAATGTTCTAAAACTTTTCAAAACACAGGTAAAACTTAATTTGATTAATGAAGAGACAGTTACTACATAAATATCGTACATTATGAAAAGAAAAACGGGCGTAAAATTTGTTTCCATAAAAGCTTCATCTCCCCAAATTAGGTGCACACATGTTCCTAATTTGGGGAGGTGAGTGTGCCTCATTTGGGGGAGATAAATAATTTTCAGAGAAACCACAAGGAATAGTTACAAAATACAGAAAAATACAAATACAAAGGATACAAAATAAGAACAAAACAGTGTTTATCCCTGACAAGGCTCACAAACAAAATCTTCCTCCACACCAGCATAAAGTGTGTTCGTCCATCTGAAACATTTCACACATCGTATCTAGTCTTCTCCATAGTGGTCTTCAGAGAAATAACGAGTACAGAACACACAATCAGCGTCTTGTTCCTCATCTCCTTCCATCGAATCGTCAGCGAAAGGAACAACTAGGTCATTGTCCGAATCTGATGGAGTGTCAGACAGAGCTGGATCCTGGCAAACCCTTCTCTTCCATCTTTCTGAAGAACCAAAAAGAGCTTTCGATGCAGGCTGACTGGTTTTGGATTTAGTGGCCTGTTTTATCTTCTTTTTCTGAGTTGCCTTAACAAATTTTTTGTAAGGTGAACTCGTTATTTTCTTTGCTGTTCCACCACGAGGATTTGGCTTTAGGTTCAGGCTTGGCACAGCGCTGATATCTGATGATTGGAGAGCCTCAGCAGAAGTGAACAGCGAAAAATTAGCAGAACTGAATGATGGCTGATCGCTGGTCTTTACCAAAGCAGGATGGTTCACAAGAGCAGCATCTTTGTCCTCTGAGGACAGAGGGAAATCTTATGGTCTGAAGATGTTCTTGTCACAAGGAAAGAGACCTGTCACCTGGAACCCATTAGCCGCTATTTTGCCCGTTGCAGCTTACTTGTATGCATTTCCGAATAGTTCACCAATTGGTGGACAGTGATAACACCCTGGGCATGAACAGAGCAATTTTTCAATTTCTTAGCAGTAGAATGTTTTCAGGGTCCCCATGAAAGCTTTATCCAAGGGTGGCTGCTGTGAGGTGGGAGGCAAATGATGTCAACATCATTCTCTCAAGCAAAAGTAATGACCTCCAGGTTCCTGGTGTGTGAATAGTGCCCATCCAGTACTAAGATAACAGGATCTTCTTTTCTCGGCTTTGTGTGTTTGATGAAATGAAGAAACTACTGGGATAAAAATCTTGTTCTGTATCCACCCCAAGGGATGGCACGCATGGATTGATCCAGGCGGTGTGCCATTCATCAGTTCTTGTTTCATATTTTTTCTTGGAGATACAAGTAACAGAGGAATGAAGTGTCCAGTTGGACTCATACAGTTGACGACTTTCACAAGAAATCCACAATCTGCGGATTGAACAGAAGATATCAGACACTTGCCTTTCAATCCAATATTTTTGTGTGTTTCTGCTGTACTATAGTGATGCCAGTTTTATCGCAATTGTGAAGTCTTGCAGTATTATGTTTAATGGTGTCCATTGCAGGTTTGTAAATTTAAAAAAACTGAGCTACTGATTCAGGAGTTAAAACCCTCGCTCTTGAGAGTGAAAGATCTTCAGGAGTTCTAACTGAAATTTGTGGATGATGACACAGGAAATTTTTCAACCACTTCCTTCCAGCCTTTTCATTTCTCTTGCAAAATTGGTTTTTAATCCTGTTTCTTACAGCAAGTTGGTAAGCGAGACACATGATGTCTGCCATTGTCAAGCCAAAAAACTTTCTTTCCATCAAAAGACAGTGCTCAGCCACATCATTTTCTGCTTCACAAGAAAGAACTTGCCTCCTACCCAGTTTTGTTTCTACTGTTTCACTTGAGCTTTTCTGCTGGTCTTTAATATAATGCTCTAGTGTTGTATGTGGTACGTTGAAAACTCTGGTTGCTTTGTAGCTGCCCATTCCCTTGTTCCTTATAGCCTTAATAGCTGCCTTGTTTCTTTCAGGGTTCCATTTTTTACTTTGAGCCATCTGTAGTATTATATAACCCAGAAGCAATAACTCACAAGGTACTGACTTCCTAATATGGGGAGCTCCATACTAGGCTCTTCAAACCTCCCCATAATAGGTGCAAACAGGTGCTCAAGAAAAAGAGTGAATAAAACAGGAGGACATAAAAGTGTACCTATTAAACAAAGCTAGGGTTTAAGATTTCACTTAACAGAGAACTGAGCACCAAACTAATTCAGAAAAATACCTTACCTTCAATGGCTCATGAGTCACAGTTTAGTGATAAGCAAAAATTTCACAGCGCACCAAAAACAAAGACACCCAGTCAGTACCGAAGTCCTGAGCAACTGACCATTTATACTTTGATTACAAAGAACAGCCTCATGTGCTTGATCATTTATATTCTTAAGCAGAGGGTGCAGCACCTCCTGGTATGAAATAATGCACCTCCCCATATTAGGTGACTTTCCCCTATTTACTTATTTACTTACTTATGTATTTACTTGCACCATGCAGCAGAGTCCTTGAAAAGCTAACATGTTCTCAGCTAGTCAAGCAATTCCCTGCATTTTATGGAACTAGAAGGTTCATTACTGCATTTACAAGAGCCTGCCATGTGTCCCTGTTCTAAGCTAGACAAATCCAGTCCATTCCTTCCATCCCACTTCCTGAAGAGGCATTTTGATATTACACTCCCATCTATGCCTGGGTCTTCCAAGTAGTCCATTTCCCTCATGTTTCCCCACCTAAACTCTGTTTGCATCTCTCCTCTTCCCCATATGTGGTACATATCCCGCCCATCTCGTTCTTCTCCATTTGATCACCCAAATAATATTTGGTGAGGAATACAGATTATTTAGTTCCTCATTGTGTAGTTTCCTCGACTCCCCTGTTACCTCATTACTCTTATGCCCAAATATTCTCCTCAGGTCCCTATTCTCAAACACCCTCAGCCTACAATCTTCCCTTACTGTGAGCAACCAAGTTTCACACCCATACAAAATGACAGGCAAAGTTATAGGTCTGTATAACTCAGTCTTTATATTTTTGGATGACAAACTGGAAGACAAAAGATTCTGCACCAAATATCAGAGACTTGTATAGAGGCATGAGTGACTTTATGGAGGGTTATTAGCCTAGAACTAACATAGAAAAAAGGATAAGAAGGGTGATTTGGCTACAGACTTCCACAGTATTTTGGCTAGGTGGAGGAACCATTTCTTTCAGCTGTTCAAATTACATAGGGTTAATGATGTTAGGCAGACAGAAATACATACAGCAGAGCCATTAGTCCTTGAGACCAGTGCCCTTGAGTCTGAGATGGCAACTCCATCGAATGCCAAGGTTAAGAGAGATTGGAGCTATATCTCTACTTCCCCATACGCATTAATGCCCCCAAAGAGACAATTATACTTGCTTTTTACAGTTTATGTTGACATTCATGATAGTGAATGTTCATGTTTCATAAGAATAGGGAATTTCTTGACCAGCTGATTATCAGCTTTTGGAAGGAGACTTCAGTAGGTGTAGTGAAATATGTGGAATCACACAGATGCTCTTACATGATGCAGAACATATTTTAAGAGTCTGTTGTTTAATAATTTATATTTGATTGATGCTGATTTCAGGGTATGATAAAAGTATATTACTGGAACAGAATTTACATTGCCATGTACGCCTTAAAGCCATACACTGATATGACAACCATAGAACCAAATTGTATTGGGAAGTGTGTTCGTTTGTCATCATTTTGGTCTGAGCAGCACAGAGTCAACTGCAAACCACATGTTGTGTGTGACATTTTTGGTGCATTAACACTTTCCTTCTGTCTTTCAGGGAAGAAATGGCTGGGCTACAAAGTAACATAGATTTCTTAAGTAACAAACTTGAAGCCTCATTTGAGGCTCAGGAGTGGAAAGGTAACTCATAACTCTGCACCACTAATCACAGGCTTCTGGCTTCCACACTGCATATTTTAATCACATGATGATCACTTCAAAAGTTATATCCTATATTCCACCTCTGTTGTGGATCATTTCCACTGTATAGCCTCATTTTGTGCAGACGTCACTGTTGTGGCTAGCAGGATAGAATACAGAGTGTGTCATATAGGCAGTCTTGGGTAGTGATATTGTGTTGTGAAGAATGATTATGCCAAGAACCTGGTGCCATCCTTCCTCAAGAAGAAATGACTGAACTGCTGCCTGAGGCAGTCTGATTGCTGAATGTGTGCTAGTAGGGAATATATTGGAGTTCTGCTTTTTATTGTTTCATCCATCTGTCTCACACCCTAGTTTCATAAGAAATTTGAGAAAATTGACCCTGAATAGGAACAAAAAGTTCTGTTGAGCTTCCATGTGGGCCACAAATATCCCAGTTTGAGTGCAGATTTCTCCATTGCCTCATGGTGTAGAATTATAAATATTCCTTCCATATCCCTGTTTAGTCATTTCAGCTGGAAGATGAGACAACCAATTTTTCCAGTGTTGGCAAAGCAGCCACCATGGCACAGTATCATCACCAAAGAATGGAAACAAAAATAAAAAAAGATGATCTCATGGAATTTGATGCCATGTAGGTTGGCAGATAGATACTGATATTTTGAAGGAACCTGCAGCCTTCATCTCCAGCGTAGAAGTCATCAGGCTATAGGTTACTCCAAACGTTTGCTACCTGTTTGCCACACTCCACAGAATCACATTCCAAATGATTGCAGTGTGCTTACTCACTACCCTTAGAACTTCTGATTTCAAAATTGTTTGTTTCAAAAATTTGGATGAAGTTGTATCTCATCTGTACATTCTGTTCCCCATTTTTTAGTCACAGTTCATCATTAAGTTTGCATGTTTTTATTGCACTTAACATGTGACTTTTGTTTTGTTATTGCCTCACAGAACCAGTGCAAGGTTTTAGGTAGGAAAATGGGAGGTGGTAATAGTGGAGTGGGGGCAGGGGATGTCACATATATAATTGTTGTCAAATATACTTGCTGTGTCACATGTTTAAAAGGCTGAGCATCAGCTGGAAGGGGGCAGGCACAGTGTGGCTCATCATTGCAATAATATTGCCTCATATGTACACAGCTATAATAAACCTATGATCTGTAAATCTGTGTGTGATTTTTCATTGTTTCTTCACAGTTGCACATTTCTGCAAATGTGGATATACGTGAACTGTGCCATCTTTCTTTTCTTGTCTCCATAAAGTATTACAGGTGTTGGGGAGGGAAAATGAGGTTGTTCTAGTGCTAACTGTGGACATAGGGCAGGGTAATGCTGCAGGTTGAATTCCAGTGTCATTACACTGATGTGTTGATCATTCTAGTAGTGAAGGGTGCAGGTGGAATGTACCTTATCAACATGAAGTTCTTGCACACCAGTGCCATAACCATAATACAACCTAGGAATAAAGTGTAATTGTGTCAGTGAAATGACACTGCTAAGCTGACCTTCTTAGAACTGCTGTCAGTGACAGGACATTGCTAAACCAGCCTTCTTAGAATTACTATCAGTTGAAATGATGTTGCTAAGTTGACCTTCTTAGAACTGCTATCAGTGAAATGACATTGCTAAGCCAGCCTTCTTAGAACTGGTATCAGTGAAAGGACATCTCTAAGCCTACCTTCTTAGAACTGCTGTCAGTGAAATGACATTGCTAAGCTGGCCTTCTTAGAACTGCTACCAGTGAAATGACATTGCTAAGTCAGCCTTTTTAGAACTGCTATCAGTGAAATTAAATTGCTAAGTCAGCTTTCTTAGAACTGCAATCAGTGAAATGACATTGCTAAGTCAGCTTTCTTAGAACTGCTATCAGTGAAATGACATTGCTAAGTCAGCCTTTTTAGAACTTCTATCAATGAAATGACATTGCTAAGTCAGCTTTCTTAGAACTGCTATCAGTGAAATGACATTGCTAAGTCAGCCTTTTTAGAACTGCTATCAGTGAAATGACATTGCTAAGTCAGCCTTCTTAGAACTGCTATCAGTGAAATGACATTGCTAAGTCAGCTTTCTTAGAACTGCTATCAGTGAAATGACATTGCTAAACTGGCCTCTTAGAACTGCTGTCAGTGAAATGACACTGCTAAGTTGGCTGTCTTAGAAATGATGTCAGTGAATTGACACCACTATGCTGACATTCTTAGAACAGTTGTGGAAGATCATGATACAACATTTTGGATGATACCATATTCAGTGTGTCTCAGATCTTGCCATCAGTGAAACCAGTAGCACATGTTGTGTCATGAAGGAATATTCTTCCCCATTTGGATGATGATTTTCAGGGTTTCTCCAAGGAATTGGTATACAACTTTGAAAATACTGATCTGGTGAATATTTTGAAATGTATGAAAATGTTCATGAAGAAAACTTTGAGAAACGGCTGCAAAGTCCAACATTTGAATCTGGATTCCTTTAATTACTGATACAAATATCATCATTGTTGCCATAGGACATTTGAACTCTACAGCAACACAAAATTTATGTACATACCATTGAAGCAACTGTATATACAACACTTGAAAGAATTAACCTTTAACAGATTAACATGTTCCCATTAAATGTACATATTTCTTGTCCAAAAGGGAGAATGTTATCCCACAGTGGGCATTTAAATTGAATAATGCTTAGGCCACAGCAGGCACCTGGCATTTAAAAGGTCATACACAAAAGGTTAAGATGGCAGTGGTGTACCTGGACTTACCATGACATTGATTTTGAATTCACTTAGCCAAAATGTGTTTCTGATATATATATATATATATATATATATTTATATAATAGGAATATATGAGGGGAATTCAGAAAGTAAGGGAATTTTTTCTATTAAGGTCACTGTCATTTTCCAAAACATTTAAGATGGAGCTTACAGA
>Ga0209755_10004047_pt1 | contig 17709 bp, 17 predicted proteins | sample TergutCo191P1_FD_187301 | JGI IMG/M metagenome (GOLD analysis project Ga0209755, IMG submission 187301) | Cornitermes sp. P1 segment gut microbial communities from Petit-Saut dam, French Guiana - Co191P1 (SPAdes) (version 2) | ecosystem: Host-associated > Arthropoda: Insects > Digestive system...
GCACTCGTAGATGTTCCTGGCGTTTATTTTGTAGAAATTCCCGCCGCCGCATTTGGCGCAGGTGGGGCCTTCCGGCCAGCGTATTTTGAACAGGTGGTTGCGGCAGGCGTCGTCCGTCGCAAATCGCCGCTGGAACTCCAGTATGTTTATGCTTTCTTGTTGGGCCATTGCTTTCCTCTTTTTTTAACATACAACTGTGCCTCTCCTGTGTCAACTTGAGAGGCGAATTTTTTTTTTATTCCAAGCCAGAGTTTGTATACAGCCATCTTTTCGTTATCATTCATAATAAAACAAATAAATAACCGTGTCAATATTCTTGCAAAGAACATTGTATTTATAATGAACACTACTACTGAACTTTTTGTTTTTTGCAAAAAAATATTTCGTGAAATCACATTTTTTTCCAGTCTTACTAAATTATTTTGACAGCTTTTTCCTTCCAGATGAATGATCAAACCATTAGGAACACTCATTATTTTATAACCTTCCTTGGCTACTCTATATTCTAACTCAGCTTCTTCAAAATACATGAAAAAATCAGGATCAAAACCATTCAGTCTATCGAAAACACTTTTACGTACCATTAAATCAGCACCCGTTATGAAACAAACTTTCATGGGATAATTAGTATGATTATAAAACGAGTTTTTTCCATACAAAATTTTTTCTGGCAAACGTAAAAACAATTGATTAATTTCATAAAATAATGATGAAACAAAAAACCTTCCGAAAGAATGTGCTGGCACTCCTTCTTTGTCCAAGAGATTCCCGCCGCAACATCCAACTTTTGGATTATTGTCCAAATAATCTGATAATACTTTCACGGCATTATTTAATACTATAGTATCGGGGTTCAAAAAAAACAGGTTACGACCTTTGGCTATTTTGGCTGCTTCATTATTTGCTCTTCCAAATCCAATATTTTCAGATAAGCTAAGATATATTATTTTTTCACCATATTTTTCAGTTAGAATTGCTTCAGGGTCATTCGGTGAATTGTTATCAACCACTATAATTTCATATTCAATTGACTCTGTTTTTTCAAAAACAGAGTCAATTGTGTCCATTAACAACAACGTAGTATTATAATTTACAATGATTATAGAAACATCCATTGTTAGAAAAACACCCCAATAAAAACATCTATTAGGAGGACCTTTATATAAAAAATGTCTTCATACATATAAAAACAAATTTTTGCACTTGTTCTGTATTTTCTGCTTCCATTTCTTTAAGTTGCATTTTCAATATCCCTCTGGTTTTTATTGCAAATTCTATCTCATCTGGATCAAACCCTCTTGCATGACCATGTATTCTTGGCAAATCTTCCTCTCTTTCCTTTCCTTTTATCGGCACTATAATCGGAATACAACCACACATTACAGCATAATAAGTATATAATGTATCCTTATCATAGCTAACACAATATTCACATTGATTAAAGATATCTGCTATTTCTTTATCCTGCAAAGTATCTATTACAGGGCCATCAAAAATGCCAGGTAAATCAAAACGTTTCCTACCCTTGCGGACAATATAGCACTTTCCTTTGCGAACCTTAAAATTAGTCTGTTTATAAATACTATGTTTTATATATGGAATTGTTAATTTATTTTTATCAGGGTTCAATGATTCATCATTGAATATCTCACTGTAACAAAAAAACAATTCATTTTTACTAAAATTAAAACTTCCAGTATGAAACCCAGGTTTATGCAACAGCCAACGTACAACATTTGATGAATTTAAAGGATTCCCATTTATCACTTCTGGATAGATTACAATAGTATGTTTATTTATAAAAGGCGTGAGTTTTATCGAAACTTTTATAGGCGATTTTTTATATCCCACCAACTTATACGATTTCACAATATTTTTTCTATATGACAAAAAATCTACAAATAAAACTATCATCCTGATAGTGTAATACTTAAACATTCGAAGTATAAAAACTGTATTTACAGTATCATCGTCAATATGAAACCATAAAAATAACTTTGCTTCATGACCCTGATCGTTTAGTAATTTACATAAATAATACAAAACCGTTGCCCCTCCATTACTTGGATGATACGGAGGAGACACAACAACAAATTTCTGGGGAGAAGGAATTATTGCCTTTTGATTTAAAATGCTCATTAATTACTGTCCTTATTTATTTTGACACTTGTTTTTGCTTATAAAAAATAGCTCGCAATTCTTTAACTTCTTCCATTCTAAGTATTGTTGCGACACCCACATAATATAATGACCCAATACCTACACCCAACAATAAAATGAGCATATCCGCCAGCTCAAGGCGCACCAAAAAAAAAATCATTACACCCATGCTACCCGATAACGTCAGAGAAGGGAATATATATTTAATTTGTCTAAACAAACTAATATCGAAATACTTTTTAGTGTAGTAAGTATTAACATATAATGCTGATACAGAATGGACAACAATTCCAATACACATTATCGTAATTCCAAAAGGAATTGTTACGACAAGTATAACTACTCCCATGACTTTTTTTATAATATCTAGCCGCAAAAACAAATCCGACCGCCCTCTCGCCTGCAATAACATTAAATTCAATGCATGAACTGGAAACCACATATATGCAAGACATAATACCTGAAGCAAAATTACTATCCCCAGCCATCTTTCTGTTAACAATAACCGAACAAACGGTTCCGCAAGGGAAATCAAACCTATCATTGCTGGAAAAATAATGAATGTCGAAATTCGAATAAATTTATAAAATATCACCTTTGTTTTCTCATCGTCATTTTGTACATCGCACATTACAGGAAAAACCACACGATTAATGATATTAAAAAAATTTGCAGAAGGAAACTGGGCAAACTGATCGGCTCTAGAATAAAGACCTAACTCTTGAGCAGAAAATCGTCTTCCTATAACCAAAGTATACATACTTCTGTACACTGTATCTAATAAAGCCGATAACATTAGCTTTGATCCAAAGGAAAATAATTTCTTAAAAGAAACCGTTGAAAATACCCACGAAGGCCACCATTTAGATAATATCCATAATAAGAATGTACCTATACCATTACCAAGCAAACTTTGGAACACCAATGCCCAGACCCCGTAGCCAGCATTAGCCATCCAAAGTCCCACAGCGCCGCTGATAATAACAGCTGTTAGGGTAGCTCTAGCTTGGGTTTTAAAATCAATACGCACCGTAAATATCGCTCTTGGAACTACGGCAAACGCACTAATAATTAGATTAATAGCAACGACCCTGGTAACCAGAACTAGTATAGGCATTTCATAAAAATTAGCTATTAAAGGTGCCGAGAAAAAGAATATCAAACAAAGAGCTATCCCTACGACAACACTGAAATAAAATACTGTTGAATAATCCACTACAGAGCGATCGTGTTTTTGCACCAAGGCTGAAGAAAAACCACCATCAATAAATATTTGAAAAATCGCTAGAAATACCACCAATATAGCTACAACGCCATAATCTTCAGGCATTAAAATACGAGCCATTATAACTTGAATAACAAACTGGATACCCTGAACAGAAAACCGTTCAATACTACTCCATATTATACCACTGATGGCTTTATTTTTGAGGGAAGCCATTATTACCCTTTCTGGTCAAATTCTTTGCCCCAGTGAACAAACAACCATAATAATAATCGTGAAACCCCGCACTTTCCATCAATCTACCCACTTCCTCTATATCATAACCAACTCTATGCAAAACAAAGTCATTACCGTCAAACGTCGCAAATGCTGCCCGACTATCTCCATCTCTTGGCTGACCAACAGAACCAGGGTTACAATATATTTTTTCAGTGTATTTATACAACATCTGGATATGGGTATGTCCAGAAACAAAATATTTACCCCCAATTCTTGAAAAATATTCCTCTTTTGGCTCAAGAAGGTATTCGTCAATATTGTCCCCCCAACCGCCATGTACAAGCACCATATTATCAAGAGTTACTTTTTGGGGCAAAGACTTTATCCAATTTAAATTTTCTTGTGAAATAATACTTCTTTGATATACTAAACACTCATTAACGCTACGTGAGCGGGGACAATTCGTATTTGTTGCCAAATAAAAATCGTGATTTCCCATAACAGACACCACTTTTCGTTTTCTTAATTCATCGCAACATTCATTTACTTGTGAATAATATCCCGTGGCATCTCCTAAATTATATATTTCTTCAATACCCATTTCATCGACTTTTTTTAGAACCTCGCATAACGCAGTATAATTCCCATGAATATCAGATATTATCGCTATCATAAAACACTTTCTCCGTTACATACCTTGTTGCATAACCACTTTTCTTTTTTATCCTCTCTATAGATTTACCGTATAAAAAATAATCAACACTCATTTCACTTTCATTATAACCGAATGCGGCTCTTATTGAAGTTGCACTCGATATCCTGGGATTAATTTCCAAAAGTTTTGTGTCATCTCCTGTTAATCGAAACTGAAAATTAGTCGGTCCTACAGGCTTAAAAATATTCGCAAGCTCAAGTATAATTCTTTCCCATTTCTTATCAAATACTGTCTCTCCCGTTTGAGTAAAACCCTCGGAAGATAACCTGCGTTTCAACGCCAGAAAATCCTGCATATTGCTGTTCTCATCAAAAAATGCGGATACAGAATATTCTTCATCATCACTTCCAACAATTGGTTGCATAATGTAAACAGATCCAATTTCAGCCTTATATTTATCAAACGATTCTATATCATTTATCCTGACGATACCTTTTGAACCGAAACCTCTAACAGGCTTTAATAAAAAGGGCGTTTGTAATGTATCAAAATTTTTGTTTACATAAGTAGGAATTGCATATTTAGCCCCGTCCGTTCCTTTCAGTTTTTCATAAAACTTCCACTTATCAGCACATAGCTCTATTAATTCAGGTTTGTTTAACAAGGGAAACGTGTCAGTTTCTAACAATTCTCCCTTATGATTATTCCAAAAAATCATATCATCTTCTATACTTGGAATAATCATATCTACGTTATGTTTCTTGATAATATCCGTTAAAGCCGATAAATAACTCGCATCTGATGTTCTAGGAAGTTTTTCAAAAATGTCACAAAAAGCCGGAGCTACGGAACGATCATATATGGTTGTCCCGATCAGTTTTAAGTCTTTCTTATTTTTTAAAGAATCTAATATACCATAGCCAACTATACCAGATGCACCCGAAACCAGTATCGTTTTCACTCTTTATTCCTGAAATCCCTTATCTTTTTAATGCCTGTTTTCAAATCAACTTGAGGAAAACGGTTTATCCTTTCATAAAGACGCAGATCTTTTTCAAAAATATTATCTGGTATATCTTTTTGTTCTTTATAAAAAACAATCTTGTTTTTTGAATCATAAACGCCGAAAATTGTCTCTGCTATTTCTGCAAAAGATGTGTCATGAGGATATATACACGAAAAAACCCCTTCTATTTTTTGCCTAATAACCTCATATATACTACACGCGACATCTTCCGCATGTATATAGTTTCTTTGCGGATTATGTGCTCCATATATCGTTATATCTTCCCCGCATTCAGCTCTATCTATCATTGCATAAAAAAAAGGCTGGTTTTTTCTAAAGGAATCGCTGGCACCATAAATTTGAGAAGGCCTGATAACTGTCAATGGGATTTGGTTTACATTGCAAAAGTGTTCTACTATCTCATCCGCATGCCTTTTGCTAATAGCATATTGTGTGTAATACGGCGAATCGCTTTGAACAAAAGCGGAAGCAGAAGATATTTGCACAAAATGCTTGATTTTTTGTTTTTTAGCCTCCATGCATAATTTCAAAACACCGACAGTATTTGTTTCATAAGCTTTTATTACGTTCGATGTGTCCGTATCAAAATATGCGGCAACATTTACAATCACATCCACATTGACAGGGATATTATTTACATCTTTTTCCAAATCAAGGTATATATCTGCATTTTTTCTAGCGGCTTTTATCACTTCATATTTTTCCGAAAGTGTAGGGATCAGATTTTCGGACAATGCCGCATTTGAGCCGACTAGTAAAATTTTCATATTTCACACTCCGCCATTATCCCCAAGGATAATTCTGGATATTTTAAACCTAACATACACAAAGCATCTAAAATATTTTTATCAAAATTTAATGATATCATCTGTTTTGTCGTAAACGGCTTAAGATATATACCTTCAATATCCTTAATTCTCAAACCTGATGCCTCTATATCTCTTTTAAAAGTGTCTGTTGTATAATATCTTAGATGACCTAGCTCAACATCATACTCAGAAAGGCTGGTAACATCACCTAAAAAACCAGCATAACATCCTAGCCGCCTATTCATTGCCTCTGCATTTGGTACAGATAATACCATTTTTCCTTGCTTTTTAAGCATCCTTTTGTATTTATTCATTACCTGAACTGGATTTTTAACATGCTCAAGAATAAAACCCATTATAATTAAATCATAACGTTTATCGATATCAAAATCTTCAAAAAATACCTTTACTATATTTGCTGTGAACCTTCAAGAACCGTATAATCGGAAAAATGTTTGGCAAAATAATTTGCGGTAATACCATGCCCTAACCCTAAATCCAAAACAGAAATATTTCTTGAAAATTTATCGGCGATTCGTTTCGCATACCAATTTAAGGTAATATTTTCATCAAAATAATAAAGTTTATCTATACTATATGCAGAGAGGGAGTTATCTAGTTTGTTCATATCATCTCCTTAAATACACAAAGAACCTAGCAGTTTTTTTTCAAAACAGCCAACCCGAAACCCTGTTTTCCAAAATTATTCCCATTATATAGTAAATATATCTCTTCATCCATCATAAATACATGGGGATAACACATCATTTCACTATCGAAACCATTAGATGATAACGCTATGCCACTCAAAGAATCATCTCTTGTCCAGTTTTCTAGGTCATCCGAATAAGCATAACCAATCCTGTACCCTTTGCCCAGCTCTGTCCTAAAGCCAAGCATTTCCCTGTAACCAAACCACATATGATACCTATCGTCTATTTTTATAACGGGCGAGGTTGCTTGACACTCATCATCTCCCAAAATTTTTGGAATTATCAATTTATTTGATTTTTTCCAATCAATTCCATCTGAAGATGTAGCATAAGTTATTTGGTAAACTCTCTCTGGCGGATTGGTTTCACTCCATTTTACACCACGGGTATAAAACATATAATACAGATCATTGAAATATTTCACAAACGGTTCTACGATAAGAAATGGTTCATGCAAAGATGCAGACAAGATCGGGCCGCCTCCCAACCTCGTAAAACTTTCTCCGTTATCATTGCTAACTGCAAGCCCAATTCCGCTTTCAACATCCACAGATACCTTTCTGCTTATTCCAGTATAGTAAGCATATAGCTTTCCATTTACTAACGAAGGGCAAAATGGATAAATACCATGTTCATCAAAACAACCTAACTTTCCCTTAGAAATTATTTCTTTATCTGAGTACCTTATTAAGCTTTTGAAATCTTTGGAAAAATCTACAAACTGAGGGATACTAATATATGTTTTTTCCGTATCTTTAATTCTGCTTGTGAAATATATTCGAACAAAGTTATCAAATACCACCGCATACGGTTTTTGCATATGACTGATAAATCTGTCTTTCAATGGGGAATTATCAAAATCTACTATCAATCCCTGTTTTTTCCATCGAAAAGTCATATTAATTCATACTCCTTTAAAAAAATTCTAATGCTTTCTTTGTTGTTAAACATCATGACATCTAATATGGATAAATTGGGTACAAATTGATTGTTAAATTGCTTGTATTCTATGGGCTTTGTTTTTACGAACTGTAACTTTATATTATTTGCATCAAAATCCGCTTTACTGTACAACTCAATTCCACCAATAGCATTATAATATTCTGTAGCCTGCAAATTGCAACAAATGTGAATCACTTTTTCCTGAGCTTTAAACGAACAATTTTTTTGCAACTCGGATGAATATACAAATGTTGTATTAAATTCAAGATACGTTGCTATTTTTATTATACTATTCCCTAGAAACTTTCCTAGGTTTTTATTTTCATATTCGATGATATTTTTTATTAAAGAAAAAACCTCGTCAAAATACGGGGCTTTCTTATAAGCACTTTCTACTGTTTTTATTAATTTGGATTGATTTTCAATTACAGCAATTTCGCAAATTAACTTATTGGAGCTTGTCCCAAAAGGAATAAGGTTAAACATAAATTCCTTTCCGTTAAGCAACAATTTATTTCTATGGATCCATCCGTTTTTTATATAGTTTACATCATCATAAATCACATATTTGTCTACGGCATTAATCAATTGCCAATATCCGATATAAGGAAGAAAATACGGCTGCATTATTCCTATCTTCATCTTTACTTTAACTTCGAACTGATGCAACAGGCTGTTCTTTTTACATCATCAGCAGATAGCTTGTCATATATAGGCAGACAAATTACTCTGTTCGCCAATTTTGTTGCCACAGGCAATTTACTAGAAGATGCTGAATTCAAATCTCTGTAAGGTGAAAAATTACTAATCAAGGGATAAAAATAACGCCTTCCGTAAATATTAGATATCTTCAGTTTTTCGTATAATTCATCTCTGCTTATACCATATTTTTGCTTATCAACAAATATTGGAAAATATGAATAATTCGATTTTACATTGGGAATTTCATTCATCATTGTTATTCCTGGAATATTATTTAATTCATGACGATATTGCAGTGCAACCTGTTGCCTTTTCTCGATAGCTTTATCAACGTACCTAAGATTGAGCAAGCCATACGCAGAGCGAATTTCATCCATTTTTCCATTGATACCAGGCATAACGACCTCTGTCTCATCGGCGAACCCGAAGTTTTTTAAATAATCTATCCGCCTTTTAGTCGCTTCATCACGACAAACCAAGGCGCCACCTTCCACTGTATTATATGTTTTCGTCGCATGAAAACTTAGCGTCGTCATATCCCCTACAGTCAAAATACTTTTTCCGTTTTTTTCCACACCAAAGGCATGGGCAGCATCATAGATGACTTTTAAACCGTATTTGTCCGCTATCGTTTGTATTGCTTCCATGTTACAGGGAATTCCATACACATGAACAGGCATAATCGCCGTTGTTTTAGATGTTATAGCCGCTTCTATCTTACTAGGATTAAGATTACCCGTTTCCTCTTCCACATCCACGAAAACTGGCTTGATACCATTCCACCACAGGGCATGAGTAGTCGCAACAAAACTATAGGGTGTGGTAATCACTTCTCCAGTGATCCTCAATGCCTGCAATGCCACCATCAAAGGCAATGTCCCATTTGTGAAAAGGCTGATATATGGAACCTTTAAATATTCGCATAGAGCTTTTTCTAGTTCCTGGTGATAAAATCCGTTATTGGTTATCCACTTTCGTTTCCAAATATCCTCAAGATATGGTACAAACTCATCTAAAGATGGAAGCAGAGGCGAAGTAACCGTGATAGGCGTGTCATTCAGAATACTATCCCAACTATAATAAATTTTTGAAAAACGGCAGTCTTGTATCCTTTTCAGAAAGCAACGGTTGCCCTATTTTATCTATAGGCCACTGGATACCCACATCAAGATCGTTCCAAATAAACCCTTTTTCATCTTCTGGGTGGTAAAACTCATCACACTTATACGCAAATTCCGTCGTTTCCGATAGAACCAAAAAGCCGTGGGCAAGCCCGCGCGGGATAAAAAACTGCCGTTTGTTTTCCCCAGAAAGATAAACCCCGTACCATTTGCCAAATGTTGGGCTATCTTTGCGTAAGTCCACGCAAACATCATACACTTCTCCCGACAAAACACGGACAAGCTTTGCCTGCGGATGATTCTCTTGTAGGTGCATCCCGCGCAGAGTGCCCTTTATAGAAAGACTTTGGTTATCCTGGACAAGCTCTGCCGTAATGCCAGCTTCAAAAAAATCTTTGCGGTTATACGATTCCAGAAAATAACCACGCTGGTCGCCGTAAACAGTCGGCTCTATTTCAAACACCCCGTTAATAGGCGTAGGTATAAACTTAAATTTTCCCATAACTACCTTCCACCGTAAACGGTTTCATAATAACGCTGGTACTCACCGCTGGTTACGTGCTCCATCCATTCCTTGTTGGCAAGATACCAGACTATCGTCTTTACGATACCAGTTTCAAAATCCGTTTCAGGCCTCCAGCCTAATTCCGCCGTTATCTTGGCAGGGTCGATTCCGTAGCGCCTATCGTGACCTTTCCGATCGGTAACATGGCTAATAAGCTTCTCGTCTATAGAGCTATCCACATTCTTGCCCAAATATGCCAAGATTGTTTTCACTATGGTTATATTCGTGCGCTCGTTGTGCCCGCCAATGTTATAAACTTCCCCCAGACGACCACCCCGCAACACCATGTCAATCGCCTTGCAGTGATCCTCCACGAACAACCAGTCACGAACCTGCAAACCGTCTCCATAGACAGGCAATGATTTATGCGCCAATGCGTTGTTTATCATAAGCGGGATCAGCTTTTCGGGGAACTGGTATGGCCCGTAGTTGTTTGAACAACGGGTTATATTCACGGGAAGCTTATAGGTATCGGCATAAGCCTTCACCATCAAATCCGCAGATGCCTTGGACGCCGAATATGGCGAATGGGGATCCAAGGGCGTGTCTTCCGTAAAAAAACCTTCTGGCCCCAGCGAACCATAAACCTCATCGGTGCCAACCTGCACGAATTTCACGCCCAGCCTGTAAACGTCCTCCCCCGTCTGCCATGCAGACTTGGCGGCATCCAACAGACTTAGCGTACCCAGAACATTTGTTTTCACGAATATATCCGGCGTGCGAATGGAACGGTCAACATGGCTTTCCGCGGCAAAATGTACCACGCTATCAATAGCACACGATTTGAACAGGCCGCTTACAAGCTCCCTATCGCAAATATCGCCATGCACAAAGTTATATCGTCCATCATCTTCTATGCTTTTTAGGTTCTCAAGGTTACCTGCATATGTCAGCAAGTCTAAATTTACAATTTGAATGTCACTCTGGCTTTTGAGCATATATTTTATGAAAGCCGAGCCAATAAAACCAGCCCCACCAGTAACTAAAATCGTAGCCAAACTGTTTTCCTACCTTGTCCTAGTTTGCTTAAAATAACTTGCAAGCGCCGTTTCCCACTGCCTCATCTCATCCCCCACGGTACAGGAAAGCATCATGTTTTGAAGGGATGAATATGCGGGGCGAGGGGCAGGGCGGGGAAACTCTTCCGTAGTACACGGGCTTATCTTTCCCGGGATACCTGCCAATTCCACAATTTTTACGGCAAAATCATACCAAGAACACTCCCCGTTTCCCGTGCAATGGTACACGCCGTACTCTTCGGTAAGCGCCAGCTTAAGGATATGATGCGCCAAGTCATTGGCATGAGTGGGATTACCACGCTGGTCGTTCACCACTTTTAACGAGCCTTTTTCGCCTACGTTTTTCAGGATGGTTTTGACGAAATTATTGCCATGGTATCCATAAAGCCACGCAGTACGGATGACAAAAGTCCTGTCGCAAAAACGCTGGGCAAAACCCTCGCCCATCAGCTTGGATTTCCCGTACACGGTTTTAGGTGCCGTAGCATCCCACTCGCAATACGGCGAGTCCGCATCGCCAGAAAAAACATAGTCGGTGGACACATGCAAAAGTTTCGCATTCACACTTTGCGCAGCCATTGCGACATTACGAACGCCTATCGAGTTGACCCTTAAAGCGGCGTGCTTGTCACCCTCGCAAGCATCCACGTTGGTCATCGCAGCACAATTGATAATCACATCGGGCCTTTGGGCATCGACAAACGTACTTACAGCACCCTGATTGGTTATATCGAGATCATCGACATCAACGGCCACGACTTCCGCCCCTTTATACAAGGGTGAAATCGCACCTATTTCCGTTTTGCCGCTATTCAAAATACCCAGAAGCTCATGCCCCAATTGGCCGCAAGCCCCAGTGATTAAAACTTTCATACTACTCGCCTACTGCTCACACAAACCCAATAGATATTTGCCGTAATCGGTGGATTGCAAACGCTCACCCATAGCCCGCAAATCGTTCTGGCTAATATACCCCTTCTTGTAAGCAATTTCTTCCACGCAGGCAATATACAACCCTTGCCTAGTCTGCACCGCCTCAACGAAATTCGCCGCATCCAGGAGGGATCTATGTGCGCCCGTATCAAGCCAAGCCATACCCCTGCCGAACAATTCCACCCGAAGCTGGCCTCGGCGCAGGTACTCGTTGTTGACGCTCGTTATCTCAAGCTCCCCCCGGCTCGACGGTTTTACGTTCTCCGCAATTTCCACCACATGGTTATCATAAAAATATAAACCGGGCACGGCATAATTCGACTTTGGATATTCGGGCTTTTCCTCTATAGAGAGCACCTTCCAGTCCGAATCGAACTCCACTATGCCAAAATCACCTGGGTTGGCTACATGGTAGCCGAAAATCGTCGCACCTTCCTTTCTGGATGCGGCAGCCTCCAATCGGCTGGTAAATCCATACCCATAAAAGATGTTGTCCCCCAAAACCAAGCAGACCGAATCGGAACCAATGAACCCCTTCCCAAGGACAAACGCCTCTGCCAAGCCCCTTGGGGCATCCTGCACCGCATAGGAGATGGTCAGCCCAAGCCATCGTCCGTCACCCAGCAACTCCCGATAAACAGGCACGTCCCTTGGCGTGGAAATGACCAAGATATCCCGAATGCCAGCCAGCATAAGGGTGGAAAGCGGATAATATATCATCGGCTTGTCATAAACTGGAAGAATTTGCTTTGAAACAGCCAATGTAGCTGGGTAAAGGCGCGTTCCCGCCCCGCCCGCTAAAATAATCCCTTTCATCGTAAGCCCCTACATTTCCAATACAAAAACGACCGAACAGCGCATACTTCTACGCACCTCACCTTTCCCCCCTCACAAGCTGAAGAAAAGCTTTTTCGAGAACATCAAGAGAAACCCCTGCCGCCGCCGAAACAGACTGGCATGGCTTGCATATACAACTAAAGAAACCACCACACAAACTTGTGGTTTCATAAACCTGCGCTACTTACTTGTGGCCTTTCCAAGATTCCGAAAAACCTCATTATAGGTGTATCACAATTCCAGAATGGTTTCAAGTGCTCTTTGCACGCAGGCGGCTTCATGGTGAGGCCACTTACCTAAACAAAGATGTTTGCAAGAAAACTACGAGTGAAACCATAGCTGCGGGTTGATGATTTCATGTGTTGCTGTTTTGTTTTCATTGGGCATCACGCAGGCTGGCAGCGTATATGATTCGTGCGTATAGATGACATCTACTTTCCCAATCTAATCTCGCATTTCTTTTTATAAAAGGCAACGCCGTATTTCATGACGTTGGTATAGCCTTCCTCACTCCAGTAGGCAGCGTAGCCGTTGTCATTTATCTGCCTTAGGGCTTCATCGCATACAACGGGAAGCATGTTGAACTTTTTCGCCATCTTCAGCTCGAAAATAATTGCCCGATCCATCCCGTACATGACCAGATCACTTCGCCCGTGCCCGCTTTCCCTGTTGGATTTGACCCTGTAGCCTTTCAGTCTGGACAGTATCCCCGCCATAAACCCGTGGTAGAAATTTTCGGCGTTGTCCATGTAGCTTATGCTCTCGGCAAGCAGTTTCGAAAGCTCGACTTGGAAAGTTTCCGCATCCCCATCCAAGACGGCACTGTAAAACACGCCGAGGTTCTTTTCGGTTATGGTCTCGTTGAACCACTCCTGTATTTTCGTTTCATATATGTAGCGCAACTCCAGATTCGGAATGGACAAATCCAACACCTTTTTCACTCCATCTAAACGTTCACCAGTTTTTTTAAGATACCCAGTAAAAAACATGAAATTCCACAGGTTATCGGCATTTTTATGCATTTCGTCGTAGGTCACGTCCTCGTGAACGGCCTTGGAAATCGCACCGCCGGCTATCAGGATTTCCAGTTCCGCCTTCGCCTCGTCGTCCGCCCTGTCTATCAGCGAGCGGACTATGTCGTTGCTGCTGGTATTTGCCCAGTGGGGCTCGGGGTGCCTGTCTATGTCGTCAATCCAGTTGCTAACAACCTTTATGGTGCTCCAGGGGTTGTATACCTCCGCTCTTCCAAACACGTAGCCGTCGTACCAGTCCCTGACAACATCGGCCCTGCTCTCCTGATTGTAATGCCTAAGCATGGCGTCCATCTCGCCCCAGGTAAAGCCGAAATGCTCGTCGTAGTGGCTGCTTAGTATCGACACGACATCCAAATTGTTCAGCCCAGTGAATATGCTTTCCTTGGATACTCGCAGGCACCCAGTTATCACCGCAAGTTGCAGGTGCGGATTGTCCTTTAGCGCGCTGCTCAAAAGCGGGCGGGCAAAATCCACCATCTCTTGGTAAAAACCCCGCACCCAGGAGTTTTCCAAGGGCACGTCATACTCGTCGATTAGGATCACGGCCTTTCTGCCGTGATAGTCCTCCAAGCACTTGCTAAGAAACCTAAGGGAGGAATGATAGTCGTCTATCATACCCTCGCCACCGGACAGCCGTCTGAACGTTTCAAGATCGGCGCGATCGGGTATTTTGCCATCAAGATAGCCATGTCGCTTAAACTCGCCGGCGATGTCCCTTATTATCTGCTTGCAAGAGACCTCGAAACTGCCGAGTTTCCAGTCCTTGAAGCTCAAGAATATAACAGGGTACCTGCCCTGCTGCTCAAGGTACCGATCCCCAGCGGATTCTATCTTTAGCCCGTTGAAAAGCGACCGAGTGTCCCTGCCGCCAAGCTCGGCGGTGTCCTCGAAAAAGCACTTGAGCATGGTCTGGTTAAGGGTCTTGCCAAAGCGGCGCGGCCGAGTGCAAAGGGTAACTCTGACGCCCCTGTCCAGAATATCCTTAATGAGAAGGCTCTTGTCCACATAGTAATAGCCGTCCTCGATTACACGGGAAAAGAACGACTCGCCTATGGGCAGCGGTGTCTTCGGATCGTTCAACTTCTGCCTCCGTTTCCTTTACGAAAACCGCAAACGCACTCCACATGTATATCATAGCCCTAGGATAGTTTCAAGTGGTTTTGCAGAAAGGTTGCTCATGCCGTCATAGCCGCCAAGGGAACAACGTTGATCCCGTCCTTTCGGCGACAGGCGAAACCGTTTGCGGTAATCATGGTAAGTGCCGCCAGGGAACCGGCTTTTTCCATGTCTATTTTGTCGGCGAACTTGGGCAACACCTCGCATCCACTGGCTTCCAAAAGGCCCAGCCAGCCCCGAGGGTAAGTTTCTCAACAAAGTCGTCCAGCCCAAAGTCCACCGGATCAGATTTGGGAAGGTCGCCTTTGACCAAGGCCGAAAGAGAAACCTCGCCAGTTGACCAGCCCCTTTCGTACAGCGACATAGGGCGCATCCTGATAACCGAAAAACGCCCTGCGCCGGAATGGGGCTTGACCCTTTCCTCCAGGTTTGCCGAACCAGTAAGAATAAAATACTCCGCTGCTCTGCGGCGGGGTATTTTATTGGGCTCGCTTTGGAAGTCAACTGTTTCCAACTGCCAAGTGTTGATATTGCCTTCGCCTCGCCGCCCGCCCTCGTCAAGATAGCCATGCTTAAACTCGTTGGCGATATCCAGAGAAATCATTTACGAAATAGCCAAACAGGATACAGAAAAACCATATAATGCACTTAGGAACAAAAATTTCCACCAGTCTTGCTGTGAGCTTCGAGATTAATACAGTGGAGATTTTGGCGGCCTGATGATAGACTGCCTTGAAGTGGATTGCATACGAGACTTCCTTTTTGCAAAATGTATTTTTACAAAAAAAGATTGGAAACTGCGTAATAATCGATGGGTTCACCGTTTACATAATAAGAACCTATCATTGCATAGACATGACAGCACTATTAAACCAAGCCCGCAGGTTTAATCTGACAGTGGATGATATTTTTGTGCAGTGCGTCACAGAATAAACAACAAGCGAAAGCAATAGCACTTACCCATGATTCTCTAAGATATATCCTGAAGTTTTTAGTCTGCAAAATTACCCAGAGAGCCTTGTTTCATAGGCAGGTTCCTTAAAAACATTCAACGAATTTAGGGCTACTGCGAAAACCACCAGTCCAGCCAAATCCATCGTTGTTCGAACCAGTCAATTAAAACCTCTACATGCTCTCTATGAAAATATTCCTCGTGATCCCACCATATGTTTTTGTCAGGCCATCGATAAAAATTGTGTTCAAAACACGCTTCATATTTGGAAGTAAGACTACGAATATGATCTATCATAGTTTTTATTTGGTTGTACCTTATTTCGTTCCAGCGTACAATGACTAGCTCTCTAAAGCAATTTACTCGCATAAGAGAATTAAAATATGGATTTAGATGTGCAACCCATTCGAATCCAGGTAAAGCAAAATCACCATATCCGTTACCACTGGATATGTCAAAATCCCACAGAGGCCCAGCAAACAGTATTGGGTTTGTATACGTTTGCTTAATTGAGAAAAAGAGGCTTGACTGGAAAGCATCAAAATTTTTGAAAAACTCCTGTACCAAGTAGTAATCGACAAAAGATGGAATGTCAATAATCTGGGATATTTCATAAAAATCTCTTCCCTGTAAAGCATAATCCACTTGCAGAATAAAATCCTGCACAAACTGTTGATGCTCAAGAGTTAAATCGGAACCTCGGGGATCTGTTATACCTATGGGTATGTGTCGTAAATGAACTGGATCCCATGCGAGAACATACGGTCCCCCTTCCCCTGGCACGCGGAGGCACATTTCTAAAAAATACTCGCTTAGTGCAGGATTGGCGTTATAGGTAATTTCAAAACGGCCCTCTCGACCATGCATTTGGCTACTAAGCATATAAACACCACGGTATTCCCCATCCATATATAAATGCAGAAAATGACGGGCAGGCGAGGAATACTGACCCTTTAACAATGCTCCCAAGAAATATGCGGAATAGTTGCGCATCATCGAATGATCAATAGTATTTGCTATCAGTGTCCAGTCCCGTACTGCATAACTACTGCCAAACATGGGGCGCTGCGTATCAAACCTGATCCGCAGGGGGCGCTTGTTGCCCATATAACGCCAAGACGAATTGCCACGCCCTCTCGCCTGGGCACTTACCTCCTCAAACACAAACTCTTCGTAAATACCAATGCCACGTAAAGAAACAGTCGTGTTTCTCCAAATCGTTCTGTGAAGCGCAGTAGGCCCGCCTCGCTCGTACGGCTCTATGGACAGGTGCAGCGACGGCAGCCCCGGCACCACCTCCACCTCGATAGTGGCCATTACACCACCATTCAACGTAGCCGCAGTTATCCTCGCCGTCCCCGTCGAGGAAACCGCCGTTATCTGCCCAGTAACCGCATCAACCCTCGCCACAGCGGGGTTGTCCGAGCTCCAGAGCACGGCATTGATTGTCGCATTAGCCGGATACACGTTTGCGACAAGGGTTCGGCTTCGTCCTCCAGGCAAGCGAAGGCTGGCCATTTCCAAACTCACCCCAGTTACTGGCACAAACACGTACCCCGAGGGGTCGTCCGCCTGCGGCCCGTCCCGGGCAAGCACCTGCCAGGTCTCGCCGTCAAAGACGTATGACCGTCTGCTGGTGGTGTTGTAAAAGGCCCAGTTCACTTGCGGGTCGGCAAGATC
>Ga0209755_10004048_pt1 | contig 17709 bp, 12 predicted proteins | sample TergutCo191P1_FD_187301 | JGI IMG/M metagenome (GOLD analysis project Ga0209755, IMG submission 187301) | Cornitermes sp. P1 segment gut microbial communities from Petit-Saut dam, French Guiana - Co191P1 (SPAdes) (version 2) | ecosystem: Host-associated > Arthropoda: Insects > Digestive system...
CCCTTTTCCCCCCCCCCCCCTTCGCCACCTCCTTCGCTACCCTTGCCACCCTTTCCACCGTATTCACCACCATTTCACTACCTATGCTGCTTTTTTTCCCCACGTAGTTTAGGAGCTGGAAAATGAAAAAAGGTGGTGTAAATTGTTACCAGAGCGGTGTGTGTGCGTTTTATGTGTAGGGCTGTGTGTTGTGCGGCGTTAAGTTGGAGGTATTTGACAGAGATTGACAATTAAAGATTTAATTGACAATTGGGGTTGGTTGCTGTATATTATTCTTATACAGTTTTGTTTTAATTTTAGATAAAATGTTTAAGGGGTTAATAATGTGTTCAAAGCGGATCGCCGCGGTATTATTGGTGGGCGTGTTTATCTGTGCCGGTCTTTTCGCGGACGAGGAGATACCGGTTTATGTGTTTCAGGGCGATGCGCTGAACACTCAGATTAAGAAATATGTAAATAATATATCCAAGTTGATTCCCGATTCGGTGACAACGCAGAATATATGGTCACATGCGCCGAGAAGCGGCAGAGGGATGATTGGGTTTGGTCTCAATGCGAGTATTACTATGCCTGAGACATCGATATTGAGCCAGTTAGAAAATTCGGCTAAGGGATTCGGAGGGGCAAACGTAGACCTGTCGAAATTTCCGGAAAGTATTCCTTTTTTTCCGGCGTTCGCTATCGATATTAGAGGCGGAGGAAAATTTTTCGATGTCGGGCTAACCGGAATGTGGGCGGATACCAACGCGATAGAAGCTCTTTCTGATATTGTCGGCGGTAGTTATTACGCGCACAGAACAATAGGAATTGATGGAAGGGTGGGATTGCTTTCTGACGGTGAATCCAGTTTTTTCGGGCGCGCTTTCAGGGGGGGCGGCATATTTATACCGGCTGTGGTTTTCCAGATGGGGTATTATTTTACATGGATGTCGCTCGGGTTTCCGGCGAATATGCATACGGACAGTATCAACATGGAATTCAGGAACGATGCTTACTTCTTTGCTTTACAGGTTTCGAAAAAACTCCTGCGCGGATTGCTTAATCCTTTCCTTGGTCTCAAGCTGATCATTTCGAGTACTGTTACCGAGTACAATTGGTCATCGAAGCAGAAGGTAAATTTCCGTGATGAAGTTTGGGAAGCCGGCGCAAAATACAGTTCCGGTACTGACACAAGGGATACTTTCACGTATTTGCATCTTTACGGAGGATTGGGCGTTAAATATTCGATGTTCGATTTGACAATCGGATTGTCGTACAACCTGATATCCGAACATCTGGCTGTGTCAGCGGCAGTAAGAATGATCTGGTAACATTTCGCAGTAATGCGGGTTTATATATAGAGAGAAAATACGCAGGCGTTGCCTGTAAAAAAATGAGCCGTCGAACGTAAAACCGTTTGTGGCAAAATTAGGAGTGTGTGAGATGAAAAATTTGTTAAAATTGGGTATGGCTCTATTGGTTGTGGCCGTATTGATCGGTTTCGTCGGTTGTTTTGATACCGGCGATGAAGATGTCGATGTTGATTTCAAAAACTATACCGGCAGTGACCGCGCTATAGCTTTCAGAAATGCCACATCGTATAATGTTGTTCTCTTTGGAAAAACTCTGGAAGAGAAAAATAAACTTGGCGGCGTTTCAGCTTCTTCATTAAACGGAAGCGGAATTTCCAAAGCCAAGAACACTGCATTCTTTAGCTCAACTCAAGCTTTTGAAGTTATTGCGATCACAGAGGATCAATATAAAAAGGGAAATCTTAAAAGTATAGAGTATCCGCTTACCAGATTGTATGTCTTCTATAACAAAGACGGAGAAAACAATAACATATATGACATAAGCGACGTGTTAGGCAGTAATCAGTGTTTTATAACAATCACTTTACCGGTTAATGGCGGATGGAATGTAGAGTTAAGGAATGGCGGCACAGGCGGTGCTGCTATCGGTTATGCGGCTCAGGGTATGATAAGCACCAGATTGTATGTTCAACCGGAAGTTGATTTGAATCTTTTCCCTGTATTCCACAGGTGGAACAATTTCCAGGAAGTTCTTGAAGTTGCTTACCCGAAAAACAGTTCAGGCGACTCTGTTCATATCGGTCTTGCGTTAACAAAAGACAATCCGGAATTTGTACTGAATATGAGAAGTATTTTAGATGGATTGAAGAATACAAAACCAAATGTTGGCGCTGCGTATGTTGCGATTCAGTGTTCTGTTACAGGCGGAATGGTACAGTTGACCAGAAATGATATCCCGATAAGATCTCCGCTGGGTGTTGCGTATTTTACAGGTCCAAAAACATTCCAGATTAATATGCAGAATATTGGCGGACCGGCAAGCGCGAACTTTGCTGACTCTGCAGATTTCTCCGGATACAAAATTGGTCCTTTAACTCATGAAAAAAATATTAGATTTGTATTTGATGACGGTGACAGGACTACAGCTTCAGTTGAAAATGGTAAGATATATACTCTTACAGTAAGCGGTGATGCTACAATGGATCCTGCCGGTATTACGAATGCTATGTACTTTACGACAACAGGAGTAGGTAGTGTAAAAGAGTTTGATTGGGGATTGACTGAATAATCAGTAGTTAGTAATTGACATACAGGATGCCTAGGGGCATCCTGTATATTTTTTTAAAGGATGAAGTAAAATGAAAGCAAAAGGTTTAGTATGGGTAATTATATTGTGTCTCTTTTTGAGCTCATGTTTCAGCAGTTTTTTTGAGGATACAGATGAAAAGATAACTGGTGTGTTGGATCCGACTACACCGCTCCCTATCCAATCGCAAACGCGCGTGGATCTGCGTAACAATCTTAACGAAACAAACAGTCATGCTGTAAATGTGTACCTGACTGTGGACAGAGCCAAACTTTTCGCCACTGTTCCGGCGCGCAGAAATTTAGTACTAGCTATCGAACCGAATATGATGCAGCATTTTTATTTTACTTATCTGTTAAAATTTACCACACGGAATAGAGATATAGAAATTAGTTACATACCGACAAAGTACGGATCGGGAGTAAATCTTACTCCGATTCCGGATCAAACAACAACGCATACACCCGTTTATATTCCTTCGCTGTATGATGTAATAAAAGAATCAAGTTCCCCCGGTGATCTGGCTTTACCTTTAGTTAACGATATTTATTTTTCGATTTATAATGATTCCGCGACTCAATTATATTTTAATTTAAACGGAAGTCCCATAAATCCGGTTTTAGAGCAATCACCTTCTCTCATACTTCAACCTCAGACTTCGCATATATATATTGTGTCCCAGTCTTTCCAGTTCTCTGTTAATACGGATAACACCTTCATAGATACTGTTCTTGGCGGGGTCAAGTATCCGTTAAGTTCCCTCGGCAGAACCTTTCAAGCAGGTCATTTATACGAAATTGATTACAGAAGCGGCTCGATCGCTTTTGTAAAAGAAACTCCTATTGATATTCTAAATACAGGATTAGAGGTTAAACGCGTTAATGTAACTCTAAGTCCGAACGGCGGCAGCGGCTCTTCCGTAGTAATATCCGAACAGGTTTCAGGTTTAGAAATATCACTTCAAAGCTACAATAAACTTTTTACGCCTCCCTCCGGTTTTACCTTCGGCGGCTGGAACACAAACCAGCAAGGCACAGGAGCGAACTATACCGACAAATTTATAGTTCCGGAAAACAACACTACATTATACGCGAAATGGCTCGCGCCATTGGGCGTGCCATCCAATGTTTACGGTACTCCGTCATCAACCAGCATAGTGCTTACATGGACAGGCGTCTCCGCCGCCACAGGCTATGCCGTTTATATTTATTCGGATCCGGAAGATCCTCAATCTCTCATCAACAGACAATCGATAACCGGCAACGTAACATCCTGCACGGTATCAGGCTTACAAAGTGAAACCACATACTTCTTCAGAGTAGCGGCAACCAACGCCAACGGAGAAGGCAGACTATCAGATGCTTCTCCCCCTGTAAGAACAACGACAAGCGCAGGCACAGTCCTCAACGTTGTCGACAGCGTAACAGTAGACGGTGACAGCTACACCGGCAACATCTCTTCCGGCAGCATCCAATATGTCAGCGTCGACCTTACACCCGGCACTTACCGCTTCACCTGCGTCGACTCCGACAGCACAAGCAGTCCCGGCTACGCCGACATCTCCACCGGTCTCGCCAACAAAGACGGCTCCATAGTAATCGCCATCGAAGACCGCTGGGCATCCAACCCCGTCAATGTCTTCGACTACACCGTAACCGTCTCCGGTACCTACCTCTTCGCCATCCGCGCCACCGACGGCGGTATGTACCAAGTAAAGGTTGCCACGAAGTAGAAGTTGTAAAAAATACAAAACCGCCCGTCAAGGGCGGTTTTTTTTTGTAGTGCAGATTTTTCAAAGTTGAGACTGTTCCTGAACTTTCGAACCGAAGATTCGCGTTTTTAGAACAACCTCAATTATTCGTTATTTACTGTTGTTGGTTGGTTATGCGCTTCCAGCTCTGCGCGGAGTTTAGCGATTTCAGCGTCTTTCTCGGTGAGCGCTATGTCTTTCTCGGCAACCACGCTTTGCCATTTTTCATTTGCTTTAGCTTCGCCGGCGGCTTCACCTAATTCTATTCCATAATCCTTCATGGATTCCATATCTCTCCAAGCCTTTAGTTCCATTTCAGCAATGTATCTCGCCCGCTCGTCACCGGAGAGTACCTCCAGCCTTACAACAGCATTTTTTACTTCAGGATTTCTTTCGGCTACCATATTCAGTTCCTCCTCGGTTTCTATTATATCATTTAATTTATTCCATATCCTTTGATATATTGAATAAATTAACCACAAACCACACAAACTCCAAAAAAGGTGACAGCCACTATTTTTGCAATTTCTTACATTTTGCAAAACCGTTGCGGTGAAAGAAAATACCAAAAAGGTGGCTGCCACCTAATTTACACTATCTTACGATTACAAAAACTGTTACGGTGAAGAAAATACCAAAAAGGTGGCTGCCACTATTTTTGCATTCTCTTACGTTATGCAAACACTGTTGCGGTGAAGAAAATACCAAAAAGGTGGCTGCCACCTTTTTACTCACCTACTACTTTCTTTTTTTGGGGATTTTGGGATATAATTACATTATGAAAAAGTACATATATTTAATTTATTTTATTTTTTTGGCTGTCCTTTGCTCGTGTTCAATTTTTATGACAAAAGACGATTATTTGTCCGATTTTAAAAAATTTATTGATACAACAATACTTAAACACAGTATATATAAAGGCGAGGATTGGGAGAAGTCGGACAAAAAAATGGATAAATTCAGCAATGAACTGTACAACAAATTTAAAAGTAAATTAACCAGTGAGGATGAATTAGTTTTGATGAAGTATAGAATTCAATATGATCTTTGTAAAGCAAAAGATATGACAAAAGAAACTTTTCAGATAATAAGTAATTTTTTAAATCGGGATGATACAAAAGAATCTTTACAGAGTATTACAAATATACTAAATACAGAAGCGGATAGTTTTAAATCAAAAATTGATGATTATGTAAATAATAATTTGGGGAATGATTTAAATTTGCTTAAAGAAAAATCTCAGGAGATTGGCAATTCATTACGCAATCTTGTTGATGGTTTAAATTTAGATAACAGATAAATAAAAGGAGTTGACATGGGATTTTTAGGACTTTCATTGTTTTTTGTAGGCATCACGCTGGTGTCTAACGGTTTGAATCGGCTGTTGAATGTTGACGGAAAGTCGACGGCAATTATGAATCTTTTTACCGGTTTTGTGCTCGTGATTGGAAATGTAATCATGCTTGCGAAAGCCGGTAATACTTTCACGGATGTAATGAGCTATCAAAATGTCGCGTCGGGATTTTTGTTTGGTATAACGTACCTTTTCATAGCCTCAAATTATTTATTTAATCTCGATTTGCGTCCGTTCGGATTATACGCTCTGTTCGCTTCGATTTACGCGGCGCTCATGGCTGTGTTATCATACGGCACGGACATCCGGTTTGTATTTCTGTGGGGCGCATGGTCGATCTTATGGCTTGAAGGTTTCCTCGAGCTCGTTTTGAAATTAAAACTGGAAAAAGTTTTTCCGTTCCTAAGCATGGCAGTCGGACTCTTCGCGGCATTCATTCCTTCGATATATATGCTGATTGATAAATGGTAAAAAAATTGGAGGGATAACATAAATTTAGCGGCTGCCTTAAACGCAGCCGCTTTTTTTTTCTTTAAAATTCTTGTCTAAAAATCCGGCTCTTAATTGAGGCTGTTCTAAAACTTTCGAACCGAAGGTTCGCGTTTTTTGGAACAGCAGCCTTAGATGTCAATTCTCTTAACTAAATTCTGGCAACTCCGCTTTTCCTTGCCGCTTCCGCTGTTGCCTGCGCTACCGCGGTTTTGATGCGGGGATCGAAGGCAGCGGGAATGATGTAGCCTGGTTTAAGTTCGGTATCACTGACAAGGTTCGCAAGGGCGTAAGCGGCGGCGATTTTCATGTGATTGTTGATATCGCTTGCGCGGACATCAAGGGTTCCGCGGAAAATACCGGGGAAAGCGAGGGCGTTGTTTATCTGGTTTGCGAAGTCGCTGCGACCTGTGCCGACAACCGCGGCTCCGGCGGCTTTCGCTTCGTCAGGCATTATTTCAGGAGTGGGGTTTGACATCGGAAACAGTATCGCGTTAGGTGACATTGATTTAACCATTTCCTGAGTTACCATGCCTGGAGCGGAGACCCCGATAAAAACATCCGCGCCGCGAATTACATCGGCGAGGCTTCCTTTTTTCATTTGCTTGTTTGATATGTCAGCCATTTCGGCTTTTTCGCTGTTGAGATCGGGTCTGCCTTTGTAAATCGCTCCGCTGCGATCGCATAACACAACGTCGGACAGACCGACGGCTTGCAATAATCGCGTAACAGCGATACCCGCGGCTCCCGCGCCTAATGTTACTACGCTGATGTTTTCAAGTTTTTTATTTGTCAATTTCAACGCGTTAATCATGGCGGCTAACACTACTACCGCTGTGCCGTGCTGATCGTCATGAAATACGGGAATATCGCAACGCTCTTTGAGTCTGCGCTCGATTTCAAAACAGCGAGGCGCGGATATGTCTTCAAGATTGATTCCGCCGAAACTGCCTGAAAGCAGCGCGACTGTTTCGACAATTGTATCGACATCTTTTGAACGTATACAAAGGGGAAAAGCGTCTACATCACCGAATGCTTTAAACAAAACACATTTACCTTCCATCACGGGCATTCCGGCTTCGGGACCAATGTCACCTAACCCTAAAACAGCGGTACCGTCCGTAACAACCGCGACTGTGTTCCAGCGTCCGGTCAGTTCCCAGCTTTTTTTATATTCTTTTTGAATTTCAAGACACGGCTGCGCGACGCCCGGAGTATACGCAAGAGATAAATCTTCGCGCGTTGATACTTTCATCCGCGGAACAATATCAAGCTTCCCGCGCCACTCGTAATGTTTTTTTAAGGATTCTTCCGCATAATTCATAATGACTATTTTAGAATATTAAAAATAATTTTTCTACTCATCAACTTTAAATTTCGCGACTTCGTTTCCTAATACCGAGATATTTTCCCTGTTGTTTCTGCTTATTTCCTGTATATGGTGCACAGCCAGATTGACTTCTTCCGCGCCGAAAGCCATTTCATGCATGCCGTCCGCAATTTGCTGAGTAGCTTTTTCAAGTTCACCGCTTTCCCGTATAACTTCTTTTGAGCCTTCGAGCATTTCATGTGCTCCGTTTTTAACATGACGGGTTATTTCTCTTACATTTGATATGCCGTCAAGAATTTGTTTGCTGCCCATTTGCTGTTCTTCCATTGAATTGCGGATATTTTCTTCCTGTTCAGAAACAATTTGTATGCTTTCATCGATCTCCTGAAAATTTTCCATCACTTTTTCGGTAGAGCGTGTAATTTTATCTATCGAAGTTTTTATCTTCTTTAAAACTTCGCTGATTGTTTTTGATTGTTTACTTGAATTTTCAGCAAGCTTACGAATTTCTCCGGCAACTACCGCGAAGCCTCTGCCGGATTCGCCTGCGTGAGCGGCTTCTATCGCTGCGTTCATCGAAAGCAAATTTGTCTGGCTTGAAATATTTTCCATCACAGCGTTAATATTTAAAAGCCCTTCCGATTCACGCGCGATTTCCTGTATATCCGCCGCGACTTCCTGAAGACCGGCGTGTCCTACTTCAGAAGAATCTTTTAGAATTTTTACATTCGCCGCGTTTCTTTTAAGCGTTTCAGTGACAGACTGTGTATTGGCTACCATTTCTTCAATTGCGGATGAAGCAGAGTTAACATTTTCACTTTGATTTTCAACATGGTTATTCAATTTATTAATATTTACAACAACTTGCTCCATAGTTGAATGAGTTTCATTAACGCTTACGCTCTGACTCATAATTTGTTTTTGCACGCTTCTTATGTTAGATGTAATTTCATTTATCGCCGCCGCGGTTTGATTCATGTTGGTCGCCAAAGCGTTTCCTGTGTCTGTAAGATTAAGAGCCTCTTTTTTTATTACAATAACCATTTTTTCTATTTTATCTATTGTTAAATCAAAATATGAAGCTAGTTCTCCAATCTCATTTTTATTGTTCAAATTTATTCGTCTTGTTAAATCGCCTTCTCCCATTGAAATTTCTTTTAAAATTGAATCCATTTTTTTAATCGGACTGAAAATCATCTGCATAAAATATGTCAGCAGTAAAATTCCGAAAATGACTGAAATTATACCTATTATTGATTGTTGAATTTCATCCTTTACTATTGAATGACGAAGCATCTCCCCGTCAAAATCACAGCCGACAATCCCTACTATATCTCCTTTGGAATTTTTGATGGGAGTATAAACCGATATTAACCAGCCCCATTCTCCTTGATCCATCAAACCTGAGATTTCGGTTTTCCCTGAAGTCAATACCCTTTTAAACGCGTGATCATAATCGCTGGTATCTTGTTCGTCTCCGAGCGCGGAAAAATTTTCTTCATCTTCAGGCTCCGCCGAACCGTCAATAATGAACAGCCAGTCACCCCCTTTTTTAGGAGCCATTGTGTACAGATAAACACAGCCGGAGGTTTCTTTTAAATTATGCAGTTTTAACCGCATCTCTTCGTAAAAAGGATCATCACTATCCAGTGACTTTGTCAGCGCTTCATGGGCATCGCCGTCAATAAATGAAGCCGCTCCTTCAACAATGCGAACCCCCTGATCGGAAAAAACCTCGATTACTGTTTTAGCCATTTGCTGTACACCGGTAATAACCTGAACGCTTGTCAGAGTAACAATAAAAATTATAAAAAAGAAAACAAATCGAACTTTCAGAGAATTAAATAATTTCATTTTACCTGCCTTTTATTCATAATCATATTAAAATTATGTAAGTCCCAACATTAATTATAACATAAACCGCGCCTATTTAACATAAAAACTTTCCGGCGTTCCAAGGTATGATTTTAACGGTTTAGTATCTTTTTTATATATAATAATTCTTTCAAGCACCAACCCTGCTTCTAACGCGCCGATTGAAATCTCATTTATGCCTTTTTCCTGTTTTATTAAAGCGTTTGTTACACGGATATTTTCAAGTACGCCCTGACCCCATTTATGGTCGGAATTACTGCCCGCGTTAAAATTTTCATCCACCGTTGTGATGATTTGCCTGTCATTTGAATTGGAAAGCATGAGCCTTAACGGACGATTCTTTATTAACGGATTAGTCGGTGTTGTCCATATTTCTACGGTATATTCACCCGCTTCTTCAACCGAATATCTGTAAGTTAGTGTCGGCTTTTCATCATTTTCGGCAAAATCCAAAGTAGTGGGATATACTTTCATACCGCCGGCTGTTTTTTGCGCTCCCGATTCCGGAGAAACGCCTGCCGCTTTAACCGCGTTCGCTGTTTTAGCCGCGTATCCGCTCCTGCCGTAATTTTTTAACTCGATGAAGCCGCCGTTTGGCGCGTCTTTCTTTTCGCAAAAATGATTTGCTTCAATTGTAATTACGCCGTTGTTTTCGAGGAATGTCATTTTGGGAAGTTTTTTTTCGTTAACAGATTTTGCTTTAATATCAACAGCGACGGTTGTTTCGCTGTCTTTAATCAGCAGATGCGCAGCCAGCGCGATGTGCGGCGCTAACATGGAATTCGCGGCAGTAATTTCTTCGTCTAACTTTTTTCTGTCACAGCGAATAATTATCTCTTCCTGATATTCTACCGTTCCTTTTAATGAGCTGATTTCCAGCCACTTATATTGATCTTTTGGTTCGATAATATAATTTATACTGCCTATTCCGTCATTTGCGATTTCAATGATTACAGTGTCATTACCGGCGTAAAGAAAATCTTCTACCTTGATTGTTTCGGGACTGCCGTATTTTTTGGCATAAACTTTTTCCATATCTTTTCGCGAAACAACCATGCGCGGTTTATGCGCAGGTTCAACGCGCAGACGCTGCGGATATCTGTAATTATCGTCATTCCATCTTGTAAAGCCGATGTGCTGTTCAAGTTCCATGCCCTTCCATTTGCCGCCGTTAAACCTGCCGAATTCTTCACATAACGCGCGGTCTTTTTCGATACATTCTGTTACTAGGTCTGCGTATTTATTCGCGATCTTTTTTCCCTGGTTCGCGAAGTGTTTATTTTTTGCCGCGTAAAGATTCATTCGTAACAGATTTATGCTTATTTTTGCGGGAAAATAAATCATGCTGTAATAAGCGTCCTTTTCATTTTGCGCATTCTGTTTTTGCTGTGAAAGCGCGGAAAAAACATTTTCGTTAATTTTTTCGATATTCGCCGCGGTTTCCAATAATCTGTCTGTCTCAAAATAATGACAAGGATGATAAATTCCCGCGTTTTGCGCTTCAGGGCGTCTCATTGAATTAAGCCCTATGTAACCGTGAAGCGCTTCTGCCATGTTTTCACGTAACGCGGTGTCGGTATTTGAAAAAGTTTTTTCAAGCCACATTGATGTGTAAAGATCAATTTTGTTAGGTGCATTAGTTCCCCACTTTTCAAAGTCGTACGCAAGCTCCATAAAGTACGCGAGCGGCACTTCGTTGAATTTTAAATCGCCTACATTAACGATCCATACGTCTTTGATTCCGTAATCGTAAGCCATGGACATTTGTTCCCATGTTCTTTCAAAAGTAATTGAAGGCATCCACTCGTAGGAAACCGGTCCGCCGTGATAATCAAAATGATAATACATTCCGAAACCGCCTTTGCGGTTTCGAATATCCTTTGTCGGCAGTGTGCGCATGAATCCGAAATTATCTTCGCAGAACATGCAGATGACACCGTCAAGTTCGTCCCAGTATTTTAAACCTTCAACTTGTTCGCTGCCGTAAAAATATTCTTCTACTTCTTTGTACAACGCAAGAAGCTGCGGAACATTGCCGATATCGGGGTTAACATATTTTTTTATAAGTTCGCGTTGATTTTTTATTATATCTTTTAATAAATCAATATTATCCTTTAAAGTCGCGTTTGCGCCTAACATCGAACTGTCGCGCTCTCCGCGCATACCTATCGTTATAACTTTTTCGTATTTGCCGCTTCTTTTAAGTCCGTCTTCCCAGTATTTTAATAATCCGTTTTTATTTGTGTAATAATTCCATTCATTACCGTAAACAGAATCCTTACCTCTGACCAAATCCCATTCCTCGCTTGCCCGAAGACACGGCTCATGATGAGAAGCGCCCATTATAACGCCGTAAATGTCGGCTAACTCTTCGTTGAGATTTCCCGGTCCGTCAAGCGGAAAAGAAGATGTCCACATCGCAGGCCACAAATAGTTTCCTTTCAGGCGCAGAAGAAGTTCAAAAACATTATCGTACATTTCAGAAGTAAAACCGCCGTAACGCGCTAACGACCATTCTCCGAAACACGGCCACTCATCATTGATAAAAAAGCCCCGGTATTTTACGCTCGGCTCTTTTGAAATCGTTTCTATATCTTTGCTGATTTCGATAATTGCGCGTTTGTCAGGCTGTACGTCACCCCAAAAATGAAGCGGAGAAACTCCGATATATTCAGATAACGCGAACATTCCGTAAATCGTTCCGCGTTTGTCGCTTCCGCAGATAAGAATCGTTTTTGACTCATCATTAAAATTTCCGTTAATCAATTTAATTTGATAAACTTCTCTTTTGCCGCCGATTCCCGACGGATCGAATTTTTTTTCTTTTATAAGTTTTTCTGTTATCGGGCTTTTGTCCAATGTCGCGAAAATAAAAACCGTTTTTTTACCGGCTGGAATAATTTCGGATATTTCCGGAAGAGCGCCGCAGACTTTTTCAAAGTCCTGCGCGACTTTATTTGTAATTCTTTTAACGCCCTCGAACGCTTCCGGTTCAACTATGAAAGAAAAACTACTCATTTTGAAATTATATCATGATAAAGAGCGGGTGTCACCTGTGGTGACAGACACAGTGACAGTCACCATTACAATAGTATTTTCACCCGAAAGCAGTGTCAGCTGCCTATTTGGGAATGTCCGCCAGGGAAATGCTCAGTTTACCGTCTGCTTTTACAGTCGCTATGCTTCTGAAATAATCGCAATATTTTTTGTCTACTACTGCAATGTGAGACAGCACCCAATCTTTCAGAAAATATCCAAGAGAAGTCAGCGTCAGCCTTTTACCGGACTCAAAATCCTTTGCCGTTTTTATAACTGTTAAAATAAATTCTTCGTGAAGTTTTTTATGCTCATCATAACCTTTATATTTTGTGGAAATCATTATTTTTTCTTCGGTCGCAAAATGATTTTTTATATAGTCAACAGCTTGCTTTATAACGCTTTTAAAATATTCATGTTCTTCCTCTTTATTCGCGGAAGCATGATTGAATAGATCGTTGACTATATCCAACAACCCTTTATGCTGGTCGTCAATCACTTTGATACCAAGCGCGTACGCGTCATTCCATTTAACTTGATCCTTGTCAGTCGAAGAAATCGTTGAAGATCCTTTCGCTACCATAAAACGCCTCCTATCATTGTAGTATCTTTCAATTTAACGTCAGATACTTTGTTTTTTTAAGATAATTTTAATATGAAATTTTTTACTCGTCAACAAAAATACAAAAAAGGTGGCTGCCACCTTTTTTGTATTTTTTTATGGTATAATAAAGATAAAAGGAGTTTATATGAGTACCCCATTATGCATTGCTAAAAATACTGATTTAGAAAATGTCTTCGCGTTACCGGAAATGCTGAACCGTCACGGACTAATAACGGGCGCGACCGGAACAGGCAAAACCGTAACTCTCCAAAAAATGGCAGAGTCATTTTCGTCGATAGGAATACCTGTTTTTGTTGCAGATGTCAAAGGCGATCTTTCCGGCATATCAATGGCTGCGGAACCAAGCGATAAACTCAAAACCAGACTGGAAAAGATCGGCGTAACAGATTGGCAGCCAAGAGCGAACCCCGCTGTTTTTTGGGATGTCTTCGGCGAGAAAGGTCATCCTATCCGCGCGACAATTTCCGACATGGGACCCCTTCTCCTGTCACGGCTGTTAAATTTGAATGATACGCAGTCAGGCGTTTTGCAAATTATTTTTAAGATCGCTGACGATAATGATATGCTGTTACTTGACATGAAAGATCTGCGCGCGATGACCCAGTATGTCGGCGATCACGCAAGTGATTTCAAAACGGAATACGGTAATATTACTACCGCTTCTGTCGGAGCGATACAGCGCGGCTTACTGACTCTTGATGAGCAGGGCGCGTCGAATTTCTTCGGCGAACCAATGCTTGATTTAATGGATTTTGTCCGCACAGACGCGTCGGGAAAAGGAGTAATAAATGTTCTCGCCGCGGACAAGCTTTACAATATGCCGAAGTTATACGCAACAACGCTTCTGTGGATGCTCTCCGAACTTTTTGAAAATATGCCGGAAGTCGGCGATATGCCTCAGCCTAAGCTGGTTTTCTTTTTTGACGAAGCGCATTTATTATTCGATGGCGCTCCGCCGGTCTTATTGGAGAGAATTGAACGCGTAGTGCGTTTGATTCGATCCAAAGGAGTGGGCGTTTATTTCGTTACGCAAAATCCGCTTGATGTTCCCGAAAAAGTTTTGGGACAATTAGGAAACCGCGTTCAGCACGCGTTACGCGCATTTACGCCGCGGGATCAAAAAGCCGTAAAAACCGCGGCGCAAACCATGAGAGCCAATCCCGCTTTTAATACCGAGCAGGCAATTCAGGAATTGGGCACAGGCGAAGCTCTCGTTTCGTTTCTTGACGCGAAAGGCAGCCCTTCTATCGTGCAAAAATGTTCGGTCATAGCTCCCGGATCAAGACTGGGACCTGTAACATCCGCCGAACAGGACACACTGATCAAACAATCAATTTTCTACGGAAGGTATGAAAAGGCTGTAGACAGAGAATCCGCTTATGAACTGCTCACAAGGCGGACTGAAAAAGCAGGATCTGAAAAAGCACCCGCAAACGCCGCCGCATCTAAAACAACTGCCGCAAAATCGACAGCGAAGAAACCCGCCGCGAAATCCGCTGCCGCTCAAAAAGGTTTTGGACAGGAAATGAAAGAGTTTGTTTTCGGCTCGACAGGACCAAGAGGCGGCAAAAAAGACGGACTGCTCAAAAGCTCCGCAAAATCCGCCGCCCGATCCGTGACCACCAGCATCATGCGCGGGATGCTTGGGAGTTTAGTGGGAAAGAAGTAGGGTGTTAATATCGCGGTAATTTTTTGGACACGTAATTGACATCAGGTATTAGTTAATTTTATAATAAAGTATGAAAAAGACCATAATGTGGTTAGTGTTTTACGTTTCCGCGGCGGTTTTTGTCGTATGCGCGTTTCTGTTCTTTTTTAACACAGACGTATTAAAAAAGAAACCTTTTCAGAATTCTACATCATTCGATGCGCCAGCGACGGCAAAATTTGAAAAAGACGGAAATTTATATGTAATAGATAACGGTTCATTCCGGCTCATCTGTATGTCTCCTGACAGAAAAATAAACTACACCATCGAAATAGATAAATTCAAGGAATATACGCGCATTGTAGACTGCGCAATTGATGACGCGGGAAATCTTTATATGTACGCAATCGAATCTGAATACGATGCCTTGCTTACAAAGCGTGATATTATCAGAAAATATGACAACCACGGAAATTTTATAAAGGATATTATCAGTATCAGTTATGATGATGTATACAAAAATCCGCGCTTATTTTACCAATTTGGCTCTTTTCGATGCGATGACGGCATCCTTACTTTTTCACAAATCTTAAAAGATAAAGTTGTACTTTATTCGTATGATACTTACAGGGGCGATTTGCGCACATCAGAGCTTCACGAATATTCACCCGGGAATGAGATCTTCAATTTTATTGTCGCCCAGCTTATCCTTAAAGATTTTAACAATTACGCTTATGTCCTGCGGGACGGAGATATTTATGAAGTCGTAAACGGCGGAACTCCGGAACTTCGCGCTTCTTTTAACTGGAGTATAGATGAAGGCGGCATATATCCCTGGTTCATTTTTTATGATTCCGATGAAAAATTAGTGTTTTTTGATATAGGATCAAACGCCTTGTTCCGCATTAATAACGAAGGCATTGTACATGACGAAACCGGATTACAGCATATTGTTCCGAAGGCTTACTTTGAACCGCTGATTGAACAGGGTAAGTTACCGTGGCTTAATAGTTTTGGTTTTCATAAAAATACTTACGCGGGTATATATGATGATGTTGTCTGGCTTTACGACGGATCTGATTTCACATTATATGACGGCAATTTACATCTTCCAATCAGCGAACAGTTTCGTATAACGTTCATTCAAATTGCGCTCGTGCTTGGTATTATAGCGTTTATCGCGGGGCTTTATTTTCTTTTTATCAAAATACTTGCGCGATATATATCGCTTTTTATTAAGCAAACTATTATCATTATTCCTCTGTTGATAATTGCGTTTATCATTGTGTTTTCGGTGACATTCAATATTTTGACAGAACGGCATAACGAGGGTTTGTTTAATGAAATGATTGGGCTTGCTATTCTTTCTTCCGAGATGATTAACGGAGATGATATTGATAATATTAAAACTATTAAAGATTTCCACAGCGATGAATACCAGAGACTTTCTGTTTTAATAAAGAAAGTTGTCGGCTACAACGCCGATCCGTGGAACAAGGCATATTACGCGGCAATTTATAAAGGAAATAATTTTGAATATGTCGTAGTTATTTCCGAAGAAGAATGGAATCTTTTCCGCACCGATGCCGCGCTTGAAGGAGAAGATTACAATACGCTGATGAGCGGAAAGCCTATTGTCGCTACTACAGAACTGTATAACGGAAAATGGACTTTTGCCAATGTGCCGATATACAACAGCGCGGGAGAGATCGCAGGCAAGTTTGAAATCGGGCTTGATATGACAAGCCATGAAATAGGCAACGCAAAATTAAAAAGACAAATTGCGCTTATCACAGTATTTATTTGTATTTTCATTCTGCTGGCTCTGGGCATAATGGTTTCAGTTGTAGTAAGGCAGCTTTCCTCTGTCGCGGGTGTTCTTCACGCAATCGCGGATGGAAACCGGAATGAACGCGTGCGCTACAACGCGCTGGATGAACTTGGCAAGGTAGGTCAGGGACTAAACCGGATGGCGGAAGAACTACAAACTCAGTTTGATCGCATTAATCGCCTGAATGAGTCAACCATCAGATTTGTTCCGGTGCAATTTATGGAACATTTAGGAGTTATTGATATTACCAGCATGAATCTGGGCGATAACGTACAGCGGGAGATCAGCGTACTATTCTTTGATATCCGTTATTTTTCCATCAATTCTGAAATGATGACAGCGCGCGAGAACTTTATTTTTATAAATAAAATACTCGGGATTGCCGGACCTATCATACGTAAACATAACGGTTTTGTGGATAAGTTTATCGGAGACGCAGCAATGGCTCTGTTTATAAACGGCATAGACGCTGTACGCGCCGGTATTGAACTTTATCAGACTCTTGTAGTAAATAAAGATACAAAAGTAAAAATCGGAGTAGACGGAATTAATATCGGAGTCGGAATTCACTCAGGCTCTGTAATGATGGGCATCGTAGGCGAAAATGAAAGGCTTTCAAGCACTGTAATTTCAGATAACGTTAATCTTGCTTCCAGGGTGGAAGGTCTCACCAAACAAACAGGTTCCGGGCTTTTAATTACGCGCGATACATTGAATCAGCTTGCCGGCTTTGAAACAGAATTCGAATACCGGTTTATCGGCATGGTGCGCGCGGCGGGAATGAATGAAGTAGCCGGTCTATTTGATATGCTTGACGCGCTTTCTCCCGAAGAAAAGCAGGCGCGGCTTTCCACAAAGGAAATCTTCGAGTCCGGAGTTCGTAAATACCACATGAAAGACTACGCAACCGCCGTAGATCGTTTTCAAAAAGTATTAGCCGATGATCCTCAGGATATATGCGCTCAGTATTATTTTCGTGAAGCAATGGACCATCTTAAAAACCCTGAACTGCCAAGTGTTTTTATTTTTAACAGGAAGTAGTGAGGGAAGAGAGAATATTATTTGATTTTAATTATATTTTAGTTTGCTTTTTTGTCATTTGAAATTTAAGCAGTGTTTTAGCCATAGAAATAATTAAATCATAATGGTAATTATCCAGTTTTGAAAAAATAT
>Ga0209755_10004049_pt1 | contig 17704 bp, 13 predicted proteins | sample TergutCo191P1_FD_187301 | JGI IMG/M metagenome (GOLD analysis project Ga0209755, IMG submission 187301) | Cornitermes sp. P1 segment gut microbial communities from Petit-Saut dam, French Guiana - Co191P1 (SPAdes) (version 2) | ecosystem: Host-associated > Arthropoda: Insects > Digestive system...
TCCAAGCACGTCGCCAACCCGGACGCGAATTCCGCCTGCAAGCGCATCAACCTCGCGCTTCGCTGGCTGGCGCGCAAGGATCCTGTGGACTTCGGGCTTTGGACGCGCGTGAAGCCTTCCGCGCTGCTCATCCCGCTGGACGTCCACGTCGCGCGCATCGCGCGGAAGCTCGACCTGCTGGGGCGGAAGTCCAACGACAAAAAAGCCGTGGTCGAGCTGACGGACAGGCTGCGGGAATTCTGCGCGGAGGATCCCGTGAAGTACGACTTCGCGCTTTTCGAGAGCGACCTTAAAAACACCAGCTTGACGGAGGACGGCGATGCCGGAACTTGACGCGGACTTGATCGTTATCGGCGCGGGACCCGCGGGGCTGACCGCGGCGCAGTACGGCGCCAGAGCCAACCTGAAAACGCTCGTGGTCGAGCAGTTCGCGCCCGGCGGGCAGGCTGCGCTGATCGACGCGCTGGAAAACTACCCGGGCAACGTGGATCTGAAATCCGGCGACGGCGAGGTGATCGCCAAGGCGCGCGGCGGCTTCGACCTGATGCAGGACATGCACGGGCAGGCGAAGGCTTTCGGCGCGTCCTTCGTCGGCGAGACCGTCGGCGCGCTTGAAAAGGAAGGCGACGCGTTCGCCGCGCATCTCGCGGACGGCAGGGCGCTGAAAGCCGCGGCGGTGGTGCTCGCGACCGGCGCGTCCCACCGCAAGCTCGGCGTTCCCGGCGAGGAGAAGTTCGCGGGGCGCGGCGTTTCCTATTGCGCGACCTGCGACGGCGCGTTCTTCAAGGGAAAAAAGATTTTCGTGGTGGGGGGCGGGGACGCCGCCTGCGACGGCGCGCAATACCTTTCGCGACTTAGCCCGCACGTCATCCTTGTCCACAGGCGCGACGGCTTCCGCGCCCAGCCAGCCGTCGCGGATCGCGTGATGCGCAACGCGAATATCGAGGTTCGCTTCAACACGGTCGTCGAGGAAATCAAAGGCGCGCGGAAGCTGGATTCGCTGGCGCTGCGGCGCGGCGAGGAAACGTATGAGGAAAGCGCGGACGCGGTTTTCATTTTCGCCGGGATGATCCCGCGCTCGTCGCTCGTGTCCGAGGGCGGCTTGCGCGCGGAGCTTGACGCTGACGGGTACGTCGTTACCGACCAGAGGATGTCAAGCTCGGTTCCGGGCTTGTTCGTCGCGGGCGACGTCCGCGCCGGCGCTTTCCGCCAGGTGGTCGTCGCCGCGGGGGAGGGCGCCGTCGCCGCGCACAGCGCCGCGCAGCACATCGAGGCGCGCAGGTGACTTCCCCGCGGCGCCTGCGCGAGCCGCGCTGGCGCAAGATGAAGACCCGCGAGGCGCCCGCGGTGGAAGCGCTGCTGAGATCCGGCGAGCGCTGCTGCATGAACGCCTGCAACAGGTTCATCAACCGCAAGCCGCTGAAGGGCGACGCGTGGGTTCTGCACGGCGACGACGGCGAGCTGTCCGCCGTCCTCGTTCACGCGAGGCAGGCGCTGCTGCCGGTGCGCCGCGGCGGCGCGCGCCTTCCCGCGCCGCATTTCATGCGCGGCATCTTCGGCATGGCTCCGCTGCATTCCTTGCAGGGCAGGAAAAGCGACGTCGCGATCATGGAAGCGGAAATGGAAGGGATGGGATTGCGCGCGGTCGAGAAAGTCGATTTCGATCTCATGTGCATGGACGCGCCGCCAGGCGACCCGCGCGCGGCGGGTCCCGCGGGCTTGGTGACGCGCGAGCCGAGCGCCAACGATATTGACAGCCTTGTCGAGCTGCACGCGGCATACGAAAAGGAAGAAGTCATGAGCGGCGACAGGGAGCTGAACCCAGCCGCGAGCCGCATGCGCATGGAGCAGATATTCGCGCGGGAGAAAATGCTCGTCGCGGATCTCGGCGGGCGCCTGGTCGGGAAGATCAACACGAACGCCGCGACTTTCACGCGCTACCAGATCGGCGGCGTGTACGTGCGCCCCGATTGCCGGGGGATGGGCATAGCGCGCAGGATGGCGGGCGCGTTCGTCGCGCGGCTTGTCACGGAGGGCAGGGGCATCTCGCTTTTCGTGAAGAAATCCAACGGCGCGGCGCGGCAGGTTTACCGCAACATCGGCTTCGAGATTCTCGACAGCTACCGCATCAATTATTACCACAAGGGCTAACGTTATGAGCGATATCGGCACGCGCATCCTCCACTGCGACGCGCATTGCGCCGTGGTGAACAAAGAAGCCGGCGAGGCGAGCGAAGGCGCGGGGAAGGGAATGGGGTGCTTGCAGCGCCTGCTCGCCGACGAGCTGCGCGCGCCCGGCTACCCGCCGCCCCCGGCGCGGGGCGCGCTGGCGTCGCCGGCAGCCGCGCACCGCATCGACGTCCCGGTAACCGGCTGCGCGCTGTTCGCGCGCGACGCGGGTGCGCTGCGTTTTCTGGGCGCCGCGTTCCAATCGGGCGACGTGGAAAAGCGCTACTGGGCGATCGTCGAGATGCCCGATGGAGGCGCCGAGCCGGAAAGCGCCGCGCTGAAAAGCGCCGAGCTCGTCCACTGGATTCAGTTCGACCCGAAGCGCAACAAATCGATCGCGCACGACGAGCCCGGCGCAGGAAGGAAAAAAGCGATACTTCGCTGCAATCCCGTCGGCAAGGGTCGCGACTACATGTTCCTGGAAATCGAGCTCGTCACCGGGCGGCACCACCAGATAAGGGCGCAGCTCGCGCGGATCGGCTTGCGCATCAAGGGCGACCTGAAGTACGGCGCGCGCCGCAGCGAGAAAGGCGGCGGCATACGCCTGCACGCGCGCTCGCTGTCGTTTCCGGACCCGGGCGGCGGCGGGCGCATCAGCGCGATTGCGGATCCGCCCGCGCAGGACAGCCTGTGGCTCGCGTTCCGGTCCGCCGCCGAGCGCGCCGCGGGCGCTACCAATTTATGATAACCATCCTCCATCCGCTGAAAGCCCAGGAGCTCATGAGCGGCAGCAGGTCTATTTTCGTGCCGACGTAAAAGTTGGCGCGACCATCGACGATGCGGATTCCGCTTTCGACGGAAAAAAGATTCATGTTCATCATGCTGGTCTCGCGGCGGAACCCCGCGCGGATCCCAGCCGTGACGGTGTGCATGGCGGGGTGAAAGCCCTCGCTGAAAAACAGATAATTGACCGCGGCGAACGGACCGAAAAACATCCCCCTGTGCGAGACCGCGTTCCAGTAAAAGTGCAGATTGAGAATGGAAAACAGCCCATTGTCATCATCACTGCGCGTCCCACCAGAAATCATAAACGGGCTGAACGTTACCCCCAGATTCGTCCGGTTGTGCTCCACGCCAATGTCCAGCGCCGAGACGCTTCCTTCAAATCTCGCGCTATTGTCGTTAAAAGGAAAAAGCCCTCCGAAACCTATGCTTCCGAGGCTCCAGTTGATGCTGAAATCACGCGCATCCCGTTCTTCGCTGACATCCTGGCTCCAAGCATGGACATGCAGGGGCGCGACGAGCATCGCAAGGAGCAAAATGTACTTGACAAATATAGCTCTCATACTATTGTAAATGTCAATCGTGCTGAAAAGTTACAGGATGGATCATCGTTGTTTGTGGCGCGAAAAACCGTATTACTCGACGCAGTGAGCACGCGCAAAGGGAGCGCCTGGCGCGCATCGCACATCCACACAAAGTACCGAAATTAATCAGCGACTCTCTTGGCTCATAAAAAAGGCCAAATCCATAACCGTGCATTGAAACGAGGAAATTCTGGCGCGACCACTTCCCACAGCACCCCCCAACCGCACCTATTGATAAACTCGCACAAACAGCTCATAATGATGAAAGAAACGCAAAACAAGGAAAAAAACAATGGCGATTTTATCGATTCAGTCCCATGTAGTATACGGCTATGCGGGCAACACGGCTGCGGTTTTTCCAATGCAGAAACTCGGTCGCGAGGTATGGGCAATCAACACGGTGGAATTTTCCAACCACACTGGCTACGGCACATGGCGCGGGAAAGTTTTAGGCGGCGAGCTTGTCGAGGATCTTGTCGCTGGCTTAGAGGAAAGAGGCGCGCTTCCTGGCTGCGAGGCGGTGCTTTCCGGCTACATGGGGGACGCGACAGTCGCGCACGCGATTGGCGATGCCGTGCGACGCGTTCGCTCCGCTTCGCCCAATGCGCTTTACTGCTGCGATCCTGTCATGGGCGACGTGGGAAGGGGCATTTACGTCAAGCCGGATATCCCCGATATGTTCAAGCGCGAGCTTGTCCCTCTTGCGGACATCGTTACCCCGAATGAATTCGAGCTTGAAACTCTCACTGGCATTAACATAAATGGCATCGACGACGCCCGCCGCGCGATTGACGCGCTTCACGACAAAGGCCCTGGCATCGTGCTTGTTACCAGTTTTCGCGGAAAGGGAAGCGCCGCGGCAAACGGGCATATACCCGGAGACGCGCAGATTGCTATGCTCGCCTCGGACAAAAGCGGGCTTTACCTTGCGCAAACGCCGGAGTTGCCGATCAACACCACGGTGGCAGGCTCGGGCGACCTTACCGCGGCGGTGTTTCTCTCGCGCTACCTTGAGACGGGCGACACGCGCAAAGCGCTGGAACGGTGCGCGGCTTCGATTTACGGCATTATGGAAGCAAGTTGGCAAGCCTTCCGCGAGAGGGCAAGCGCGGGAACGCAGGCGGCGAAATTGATGGAACTGCGGATTATCCAAGCGCAAAGCGAACTCGACAATCCCGCGCATTTTTTTGAAGCGCGCAGGATTTAGCGCATGAGCTTCGGGAAGAAAACCGACTGGGCAGCGCAGAGTCCGTACGATCGTTTTTTCGACTTTATCGCCCCTAGCGCTAACCGTTTCGCCGTGCTTCTCGATCACATGAAAAACCTCAGTCTCAACACGCTGGTTGTTTCGATAGAGGGAAACCGTCATTTTTTTATTTTCCCAGACAAGATTTACATCAAGTTGTTGCCGGGCGACGACTTTCCGCTAAAAGGCGAAAACCCCGTGGTTCTGACCGCGCATTACGACCGCGTGGAAGGAAGCCCCGGCGCAAACGATAACAGCGCCGCAGTTTTCATGCTGCTCAAAGCCGCGCTCAAGCTGCGCGAGCTTGGCAGCGATCGCTGGATAATAATTTTTACGGACAAAGAGGAACTGCGCAGCGGCGAGGGGATTCAAGAGCAGGGGGCGTACAGCCTTGCGCGAAAGCTATGCAAATTTGGCATGGAAAGCGTGCCGGTCTTTAACTTCGACGCGTGTGGAACTGGCGAGACTTTTGTGTTTTCCAGCACGACGGATTACCTTATGGGAAAAACCCCGAAACCAAATTATCGGAATACCCAAGTGCGCATGAAAAGCCTGCGGGAAAAAGTTTTTGGCGCCGCGCGCAAACTTTACATAACCAACGCCCTCGCGCTCCCCACGCCTTTTTCCGCCGACGTTGGTTTTTTGCAGGGGGGGATACCGTGCCAGACTATCACTATGCTTCCCTCTGGCGAGGCTGCGCCTTTCGCCTATCTGCTGCGCAGCCGCCCCAGTTTCGCCGACACGCTGATTGCCAGCCCTGCAAGAGATCCCCTGGACTGGCGGCTTATTCCGGAAACATGGCGCTGCATCAACGGTCCCGCAGACAACCACTTGCGCCTTACGCCAGAGCATTTCGAGAAAGTCGTACGCCTCGCAGTGGAACTTTGCAGGGGGTGATAAGTTTGTATTTACCTGCGCTTTTCGGCTCTTTTGAAGCTATTGGCGATACGAAAAAATCATACGGCTAATGGAATGTCTTCAAGAAAACGTTTTTCCACGCGAAGGGAAACGCAAAATGATTTTCCGTAAAAGCCCGCCAATGCGCGGGCGCGAACGGGCCGATAAAGAAAGCCCCCGTGCGAGCGAAAGGCCGCAGGCGGTCGAATCGCGCCGGAACATGTTGCATATTGCCCGCGTAACGATTATGATAAGCCAGCATGACAGAAAAAAGGACAGCGAGCGAAGGGCGAAAGCGCTTAAAAAAAACGGACGTTTTTTTTAAGCAATCAGGCAGGCCCGAAGCTCTTGCATTGTCCGCGATTTATGCCGCGTAACGCAATGAACGTAGCTTCGCGTGTCATTATGCCATATTCCGTAAAACCCGTCAACCCTTTTTCTCGAAAAACTGAGGGAATTTCGGCGCCGCACGTAAAAAAACGCGCCGAATCTCCCTCGGCGTTGTGAATCTGTCGCCCCTGACTCCATCCAGCCTCCTCCCGCAGAGGCAAAACCAACAGACAGCAATATTAACTCTGACAGCAAAACTGCTTAAAAAAAACGTCCGTTTTTTTTAAGCAGTTTTGGCGGCCTCGGCTTCTTTCGAGAGGCGGCATCCCGGCTCGCCCTCCGGCGCGGCGCGAAAGCCGCGCGGTTCGACTGGATACAAGCCCGGCGCGCGGACAGCACGGCGGGATGTATGCGCCTCGCGTTGCGGGCGCGGATAAACATGGACGCCGCCTTAACAAGGCGGCAATCGCAAAGGAGTCTCTGATGAAGAAGATGTCCAAGGTTTTAGGAATTGTTGCCTTCTTGGCGGCAATCGGTTTTGGGTTCACGGGCTGTGATACTGGCAGCGGCGCAGGATTTGCTCCAGGAACGCCGACGATAACACCTCTCGAGGCCGCGGTCGCGGCTGCGACGGCCCTTGCCGAATTTGCTGACGCCAGGCTGCCTGACGATGTGAGCGACGCGATCGAGGATGCGAGCGACGCGTTCACGGCACTCGCGGAGGCACTGCCGACCGCCAGCGGCGAGGACATTCGCGACGTGGTGTGGTACATGCACCGGCTGACCCCTCCGCGCGGGCTTAACGCCAGCGGGCTGACTGATTTCGTAAACGCGCTTGAGGAAATCATCACTACCACCGAAGCCGATCTCATCGGCGCCATCTTTACGGCAGGCGGCACCGCTCTGGCTGGATCCCTGACAGAAGACGAGGAGGATGCACTTGAAGATCTTCTTGACGAAGACGGACCGTTCAACATCCTGCACGTGGCACTGCATAACCTCGCCCTTTATCTCGACGTGCCTTGCCCGGGCTTCGATTGCTATTGGTGCAAAGACACCTACTCGGGTTGTGATGGTGGGTGCGAGCCCTCCTGATAAGCGGCTGGGAGAGAGCGCGCGGGATCAGAGACGGTTTGGCGCGAGCCACGCTCTTTACCCGTCGCGCGCGATTTTGGCCCGTGCTTTTGGAGCTGCTTAGGGCTTGTGATATAGCTGTTGCCCTGGCAGCGTAAGTGCGCGCATCCCGCCCCCTGGCCCGTCATGGCTGGGGGCGGTTTTTTATACGTGCCAGTTAGGGAAGCGATGATTAAATCCAACGGCGATGCTTTGCAAAAATTGCTCTCACAATTCAAGGTCGAGCACACGCTGTTAAAGCTTATTGGCGATACGAAAAAATCATACGGCTAATGGAATGTCTTCAAGAAAACGTTTTTCCACATTTACCGATTCACCGTATGCTATCATTTCATCCCATGTTTTATCTTTGCGAAGGGAAATGCAAAATGATTTTCCCTGTAAAATGACGATAAGTTTTTCGTCATTGAAAGCATGGATATACCATGTCGGCTTTACCTGTTGCTCTAAGGTGCGCGATAAGTCCATAATTTTATCGGCAGGCACGTGATACTCGTTTACATGCCAGATGGGTGGTGTTTCTTTTGGCAGCTCATCAATCCTCTGGCTGAAAAAGAAAGGTTTCAATAATGCCAAAGCATCAAGGCTTTCCAGGCTTTCTTCAATTACCCCTAAACGAAACATCTCATTCACCTCCTGTCATAATTTGCTGCCTCGCACGCCTCTTCCTGTCATCGTGTAAAAAACACTATAGCACGTACCTAGGATAACACATTGCGCGGCTGTAAGTAAGTGGCTCTAACTTGCACGCCTGCAATACGAATGGCGCATTGCAGGCGTGCGTTTTCCATTACGCTTGACCTTTGCTTTCGCAATTGCCGGAGGGCGTAACGTCCTGCGCCTCCTCTGCGCCAGGGGCCTTCACCTTCCTGAAATGCTTTCGCGTATACATCGCAATAAGGATGGACACAAAGACAACAGCGAAGATGACAAGCCACGGCAGGTCTGCAAGTCGCTCGAAAAGCACGCCGAAAAGGAGCATTCCAAACGCGCTTGCCAAGAACGGCAAGAGCATTATGATCGACATCACTTTCCCGATAAGCTCCGATGGCGTTACGCCTTGAATAAATGCCATCAATTGGATTGAGCACATCTGTCCCGCGACAAGCGCAAGCGCGGCGGCGGCTGTTATTATAACGAAGACCGCGAATGGCGGCAGGTCAAACATGAGGGACAGACCTATCGGCGCAAGAAATATGCCGATGGCGGCTATGGTCATGTGGATTTTTTGGACGCTAAAGCGCGAGCCCAATACGCCCGCAAGAATACCGCCCACAAGCCCTCCGACCATCAAGACACTCTGGTTGACTCCTACGAGCGCCATGCTCAAACCTAAATTCTGTGTGATTAGCACTGGAAGTCCCACGAACAAGAGGGAAGTGAAAGTGAGACTCGCAAGAAACATAATTGCAGTGGTTTTAGCAAGAATGGGTTTGCCTTTTATCACGAATCGGGCGGATTGGGAAATATCGCTGACGATCATTTGCGCGATGTTTCCCGCAGCGCTTTGCTTTTTGAAAGGGATGCGGATAAGCAGATCCAAAACTGCCGTAATCGCAAAACAGATGGCGCTGATCAGCAAAATCGGAAACAGCCCGAATCCGCTGTAGAGAATTCCGGCAATGGCTGGCGCGAGCATATTCGCCAGCATGTTCACCATGCTTGTAATAGAATTAGCCGGAACGAGCTTGTCGGACGGGGCAAGCGCCGGCACGCTGGCTTGCACTGCCGGCATGTACATGCCTTGAATGGCGTTAAGCGCCATGAGTTTTACTATAACAATGGGCACTGCGGACGCAAGCAAACCTCTTGCCGCCATGAACAACACGATGATAACGGTTGTTGACAAATCCAGCCAGAACATGATTCGCTGTTTCCTGAGCCTGTCCGCCATGACGCCGCCAATGGGCGACATTATGAGAAGCGAGATGTATGGCAGCCCCAAAACCAGCCCGAACAAGGCTGCGGATTCGCTTATGTCCAATATATAGAGCGGAAGGGCGAAGCTAAGTATCATGTTGCCGAATATGGATACAATCTGCCCTGTTACTAGCAGGGAGAAATCTCTGTTCCAAAGTTTTGCAGTTTCAAATCGTCCGTTATTTCGTTCCATTTTGCGCACTCCTGAAGTTTAGTATACATAGATTGTCTATGTATCGATGGTAAACATAGACAGCCTATGTATTTTCCCGAAGAATGTCAAGCCTGCGCTTCCACACACATGAAGCAAGCGCTGTTGCCCTGGCGCATTGGGACTGCTGGCTTTTCTTTCTTCATACATGTGTGCTAGGATGAGTGTATACAACCGATAGCATGTCGGAAAGGAGATGGAAAATGCCAACCTTGAAACGCCTTGATATTATCGCTCCTAGCCTATCGAGCGAGGCAATATTGGCTCCTCCGCGCTTGAGCATGCCCTGTCTTTTCAAACAGCGAAAAAGGTGGCGGCGGTGAAGGTTCTCAGGCTAATTAAGATAAGCATTGTGGTTTTTGCGGTTTTGGTCGGGGCAAACATATTTTTCACCCTGCGTGCCGAGCAGGCCAACAGCGAAAGGCTTCGAGCCTATGCCATGAGAAAGACTTTTATTATGGCTGGTCATGAGCTTCGAATGACATCGATGGATCTGACTCGATTGGCGAGATCCTACATCGTGATGGGGATGGAGCCGCAATTGGAGCGCTATTGGGAAGAGCTGCTTGTTGTCGATCGCATGAGTGCCGTTCGGCAGACGTTCGTTGACAACGACGCTTCCCCGTCAGAAATGCGCCTGCTTGATCAGGCGCTGGGCTATCAGGCAAGGCTCAGGGCCATCGACGCCCAGGCAATCGAGGCTCGCGCCGCCGGGGAATACGAGCTGGCCCTAGACATAACCTACGGCCTGGTCTATGCCGCCTACGGGGCTGCATTCGTAAGCCTGGTAACCGAGCTTGGCGATTCGGCGTTCGCCCGCACCCAGGAAATAGTGAAAAGGGCCGAAAAGAACGTCTCCATTTTTGAGGCTCTGGCGCTTTCCGCTATCGTTTTGCTGGGTATTGTAATCGTCTTCGGGATGATAGCCATCCTGCGCGAAGTCAAGGCGACCATGCAAAGGGAGCGCGAAGCGGCGGAAAAGGAACGCGACGCCCTGGAATTGACCCAGGCAATTCTCGACTCCGCGCCCATTGCCATTGGCGTATGGGATGACAATTATAACCTCACGGTCGCCAGCCAACAGGCCGCGGAAATGCTCGGGATTTCCGACCCGCAGGAAATCATGGGCAGTCAGTTCCATAAGTTTGCGCCCGAATATCAGCCCTGCGGCATGCTCTCCGTGGAAAAAGCCCTCAGAAATATTGACAAGGCATACTCGAAGGGGTACGGCAAATCCAAATGGACGCATATAACCAAAACCGGCGAGCTGTTACCCACCGAGATCGTGATGAAACGCTTTGAGCGCAAGGATAAGGTCATGCTTGTCTCGTACACTATAGACTTGCGCGAAATCAACGCGGCTATGGAAAAAGAGCGCGAAGCCAAAGAGCTGAATCGGATGTACCTTGACGCCTGTCCCATGTTTATCGAGATTTGGGACGACGAGCAAAGGCTTATAGAATGCAACGATAAGGCCCGCAAGTTTTTTGGGCTGTCCGACAAAAATGAATTCATCACCCGATACAGCGAGCTTTCCCCCGAGCACCAGCCGTGCGGCACGCAATCAATGCAAAAAGCCGCGGGCATAGTGGCGAGGACGCTGGAACATGGATTTCATCGTTTTGAATGGATGCACAAAGATCTTGGTGGCGAGCCGCTGCCTGTCGAAACCACTTTCGTGCGGCTTAAGCGCAACGACAAGGACATAGTCGTAGGGTACAGCTACGACTTGCGCCCGATCAAAGCGGCCCAGGCTCTTACGGGCAAGATGCTGGACAGTTCCCCGTTGCTCATGGAATTTTGGGACGCAGATGGCAACATGCTGGACTGCAACCGGAAGATGCTGGAGACTTTCCAAGTAAGCAAATCCGAATTTGCAAAACGATTTTATGATTTTTCAGCCGTGTATCAACCTTGCGGCACGCTGGCAAAGGAAAAAAACATTGAGATGATAAAGTGCGCGATTGCAGGGGAGGGGGGGCTTCACCGCGCCGAGTGGATGTTTATCCTGCCCAATGGAGAGGAGTTGCCGACGGAGACGACTTGGGCGCACATTATGCATCAGGGCGAATCCGTGATAATAGTCTACAGCCAGGACTTGCGCCCGGTTAAAGCAGCCATAAAAAAGGAGCAACGGGCCGAGGAGGAAAGCCTAGCAAAAACCCGTTTCCTTGCGCACATGAGCCATGAAATCCGCACGCCGATGAACGCAATTTTGGGCATCGCCGAAATTCAGCTTCAAAATGACGCGCACCCGTCCGAAACCGAGATGGCTTTTCTGCGCATTCACAATTCGTCAAAGCTGCTGATTAACATTGCCAACGACATACTCGATCTTTCAAGGGTGGTGGCGGGCAAGATGGAAATAATCCCGGCCGCCTATGGCGTGGCAAGCCTGATCATTGACACCGTTCAGCTTAACCACATGCACATTGGCAACAAGGCAATTGAGCTTGCGCTTAACATAGACTGGCGGCTGCCCGCGTTCCTTATAGGCGACGGGCTTCGCATCAAGCAGGTTCTTAACAATCTTTTGTCCAATGCCATCAAGTACACCCTGGAAGGTACGGTGACCCTGTCATTGGAGATGGAAGCCGACCGTGAGTCCAGCAGCTTGACATTGGTCATTGTCGTAAGCGATACGGGACAGGGCATGTCAAAGGAACAGGTTAGCACTCTGTTTCGTGAGTTCAGCAGGTTCAACACGCACAGCAACCGCAACATCCAGGGCAGCGGGCTTGGGATGCACATCACGTATTCGCTGATTAAGCTAATGCATGGCGATATAAACGTGGAAAGCGCGCCTGGAAAGGGAAGCTCTTTCACCGTGCGCCTGCCTCAAAAATCTTACGGCGGTGATATTTTGGGCAAAGAAGCGGTGTCAAGTTTGCATAACATGGAAATTTACAAAATGACACTAGAAAAAAGGCCCAAGCGCAACATAGAGTTTATGCCTTACGGGCGAGTGTTGATTGTTGATGATGTTGACATAAATTTGCATGTGGCCGAGGGGATTTTGGGTTCGTATAAAATTGCAGTGGAAACAGCCGCAAGCGGACCCGAAGCCATCGCGAAAATCAAAAACGGCGCAGTGTACGACATTATTTTCATGGACCACATGATGCCTCCTGGCATGGACGGCGTGGAAGCCACGAAAATCATACAGGACATGGGTTACGACCAGCCCATCGTGGCATTGACAGCCAACGCGCTAAAGGGCGCGGAGAAAATGTTCATTGAAAATGGCTTTTCAGGTTTTGTGCCCAAGCCTATTGATGTTGACATCCTTGAGACGTATCTTATGCGTTTTATTCGGGACAAGCGGCAGGGGCAGGGAGACTATGTTACAGCCTAACACTTCGCGACATCCGCCGAAAACCATGAGTCGCGCAAGCCTGCGCAAAAACTCTTCGCCGCAATGCATGCACTCGGCAGGTTTTACACAACCCTAAATTAGCTCACTTGACTGTCGATGCTAATCCGCTATACAGTTGAACAGGCGGCGTTATCATGAAGTTGAATACCATTATACATAGCGATTGCAGAAGCGAATTGCAAAATCTTCCCGGCGGTTCCGCAGATTTGATTTTCGCCAATTTTCCTTCCGACAAGCTGCATCTGAAGAACGCGCTTTATCGACTCGACAACACAGGAGTTGTTGGCGTAGACGATGACTGGGATAGATTCTTCCCTTTTATTGAATACGACGATTTTTGCAAGGCGTGGCGCGCGAAATCAAAGCACGGCGTCTGCAAGAAATACGCGCTTAACCACAGGCCGATGAAAAAATACAATGGCGGCGAGCAGATGAGGTCGGTCTGGCAGATTTCTATCTGCGCAAGAAGGGGGCGGCTGCGAGGCATGGGCAGAAAAAAGCTGCATTCAACCGAAAAAACAGAGGTATTGCTAAAAAGGGCTATTCTATCAACAACAAAACAAGGCGACGTTGTTCTTGATCCATTTTTCGGCACCAGCACAATAAAGGTTGTCGCAAAAAAATTAAAGCACAATTATATCGGCACAGGAAAAGATGTAAGGTACGTGAGTTTGCAAAGAACAGAATCGATGGCATCGAGGCTTTCTTTAATGCAGCGGATTGGGGCAGAAGAAACGATTGGTAAAACAAATTTGTAGAAACAGTTGGAGGACAATGAAATGAAAAAACGTGCGCTTGTCAGCGTTTTTTGCAAGGACGGCATTCTGGAACTTGCATCGTTCTTGAATGATGCGGGATGGGAAATTCTTTCGACGGGCGGAACTGCAAAGCATTTGCAGGAAAATAAAATTCCTGTTACCGATGTTTCTGCGGTTACTGGTTTTCCTGAATGTCTTGACGGAAGGGTAAAAACATTGCATCCAGCAATTCATGCGGGGCTGCTGGCTCGCCGCGGCGAAAAAAGCCATGCCGAAACCATGCAGTCGTTGGGACTTTCGACCATTGATCTGGTTTGTGTCAATCTTTATCCGTTTTTTGAAAAAGTACAGCGCAATCTTCCCCTTGAGGAAACCGTTGAGTTTATCGACATAGGCGGGCCAGCAATGCTGCGCTCGGCGGCGAAAAATTTCTGCGACGTTATTGTCCTTACAGATCCCGCCGATTACGTGCAGACAATGGACGGACTTAAAGCGGGAGACGTTTCAATGGAATTCAGGAAACGGCTTGCGGGCAAAGTCTTCAATTTGACTTCCGCTTACGATGCCGCCATTTCTCGCTACCTTCTAGACGACGAGTATCCAGAGTTCTGGTCACTTTCGCTGAAAAAAGGGCAATCCTTGCGCTATGGCGAAAATGGGCACCAATCCGCTGCGCTGTATTTGCATACTGATAGACTCGGCGTTTTGGGTAGCATGGAACAGCTTCACGGGAAGGAGCTTGGTTATAATAATATTCGCGATTTTGACTTGGCGTGGAAAGCGGCTTGCTCGTTTGGCCTTCCAGCTTCGACAGGGGAAGCTGCCATCACGGGGGCTTTCGGGGAGGAAGATGTGCGACGGTTTGTTCCAAGCGCGGCAAGCGGCAACAGGGTCTGTTGCGTTGCGGTGAAGCACAACACTCCCTGCGGAATCGCGCTAGGAGAAACACTTCTCGAATCTTATCAAAAAACTTACGCCTGCGATCCCGTGTCGATTTTCGGCGGCATTGTGGCCTGCACTGCGACTGTCGATTCCGCCACTGCGGAAAAACTAGGCGAGCTGTTCCTTGAAATCGTGGCGGCTCCAGACTTTGACGTGGACGCGCTGGAGATACTCAAGCGGAAAAAGAACTTGCGCATAATAAAAATTGCAAAAGCTCCTGTGGAATGCCACGAGCATGTTTCCGTTGACGGCGGCCTTTTAGTTCAGCAGAGCGACCGCAGGCTTCTCGAAAAATGGGACGTGGTAACAAAAACCGCGCCTGCCGCCGAAGATCTGCGCGACATGGTCTTCGGGATGAGGGCGGTAACATTCGTGAAGTCAAACGCGATTGTCATTGTCAAGGATGAAGCCGCGACGGGAATTGGCGGCGGGCAGGTAAACAGGATATGGCCGACGGCACAGTCGCTGGAACGAAGCGCGGTGGCGATAAAGGCGGCGGGCGAAGCAGGGGCAAACGGAAACCCGTGGAAAAACACCGCGCCAGCCCGCGTGCTTGCATCCGACGCCTTTTTTCCTTTCGCGGATGTGGTGGAAGCCGCCGCTGCGGCGGGAATCAAGGCTATTGTCCAGCCTGGCGGCTCAGTAAACGACAAGCTATCTATAGAAGCTTGCGACAAGCATGGCATTGCAATGGTTTTTACCGGCGCGAGGCACTTCAAGCATTAAACGCAAAGGACTGCCAGAAGGCAGCCCTTTGCGTTTTTTTCAAAAACCGTTTTGCGCAAACCTGCTATTTGTCAGCATCTGGAAGAGCGCCAAAATCTTCAAGGCCATTAAGCTCCGTCGGCCTGATTGCGACAAAACCGGCAGCGCCTATGCTGAAACCAGCCTGTTCTTCCCACGTTGCAAAAACGGTGTCAGCAACCATGCCAATACCAGTGTAAACAAATCCTTCGGGCAATACAGGCAGGGAAAAACGGATCGTCTGCTGCACTCCCGCGAGACTCGAACCCCGCACGTAAACGGCATCGCCCGCAGGGGTTGCGGCGAGGAGGAAAGGGTTGGGGGAGTAGAACGCGTGCACAAGGCTGCCGCCCTCGGAAAAGTAGCGCATGGTTTGAAATTCCGGGGAGACCACGCTTGCCAAGCCCGCGCCGCTTTCGGCGAAAACCGCGGCGAGCATTTCCCGCAGGGCAGGCGGCGCGGCATCAAGCCGCTCTGGACGCGCGGCGGCCTGAAACTCACTGTGAGTAACCCGCACGCCCTCGCGCTCGAGGCTGTCGGTGCGCAGCATGTGCACTTCCTGCATGACGACGCCTTTTCCGATTGCGCGTCTGCCAGCGCGGAAATACCAGTTGCCATCACCGCACTGGCTAAGGGCGTTCATGTCCCAGCCTTCTTCCGGCGCGAAGGCGTCGAGCGACGGCAGGGAAATCGCGCGGGGCGCCGCCGAGCGCTCATCGAAAGTCCACAGCCGTGGCGAGGGCGGCTGAAGATCCTGGAGCAAAAACCAGTCGTTGCGATACAAAAGCGCGACGGGTGAAGCGCCAGGATCGGGACGAACGAAAGCGCCCACGGTGTATTGCTGCCAGAATTCGCCGCCGGCAAAGCGGTACATAGCCACGCCGTCATTGCTCCCCTGCCAAGGAGCGAGACGAATAAACCCATCGTGATTCACCGCGAGCAGAAGCTCGTCATCCTGCGCGAGGACAAAACGAACATGCTGCGCGTGAGGCCAGGGGATAAGCGCGGCGGAATAGCTCGCCGCTTCGATTGTTTCGATGCGCCTTGGCCCTTCCGTCGCGAATTGGAACCACAAGGGGAATTCTCCCGCCTGCAAGACCGCCATAGGCGAAACGCTCTGCCCTGGTGGAGGCGCAGGCGGCGTAAACGAGGTCTCGATGCCAGCCGCAGGAACGACGGGCAAATCCACAGGGACGCGCTCGGCTTCGATTGCGCTCTCGCAAGAAAGCACCAAAAGGGCCGCCAATGCGGCAAGGCAAAAACGACTCATATATATATTGTACACGAATTTCGCTTTGTTTTGAAGAGCGCACGGCGTATTTTTGCCTGGGGGAGTCGAGTCTGACCAAGATGTTTTCGCGCAGGACTTTACGCGCCGCCGCTCTCGCGGGGCAAAGGCCTCGTGAGGCTTGCGCAAAGTCCACGGCCTCGCATTCCAGCTCAAGAACGAAAAAACAGCCTCGCGGGCACTCTCGCGCATGTCTGAATTGGCGATGCCCGCTGGATTTTCCCGCACCAGGGCGAGCCACCCGCATTTTGTAGCCCCTGGCGCCTCAAATTGGCATCTGCCTGACCTTTTTCAAGCTGGCTTGCCAGGGATCCCTCAGCTCGTCATCGGTAAAACGCTCCTTGCCGGCAAACCAAGCAAATCGCGTGCTTGCACGGGGCTTTTTGAAGATTCTCATTGATGCGCATCCTGAGCGTAAGCCTCACGCGAAACCAAGAGAATTTCAGGGCTTCCGCGTGCTGCGTCCAAAGCACGGGCCAAGTTTTGGGGCAAGCCGCAGCGTCTCCGCGCGAAAAAAGCCCTTTTTCGCGCAAAATCCCTTGACCTTTCCCCCGCCCCCGCTTCGCCCGCAACCTTGCGAACGTAACCGATTCCCAACCAAGCACGAATTTACGAAATTTTTACCCGGAGCCTGTTGACAAAAACCTCCCGCTCGCCGATAATGAAAACGGGAGCGTGAAACATGAGCATTTTGGGGTTTATGCGAAGTTCGCATTATATCCGCATGGGGGACAGTATACGAAGTTCGTATACATGTAGTTAAGCGAAATAAAAATAGAATTTTGGGTTATTGTAATATAAATTATTAAAATCAGGCTAATAGTTGACAAATTTTAGGAGATTATATATTATTGGATTATTATGGAAGCATTAGTAATTATAGATGTGCAAAATGGACTTATGAATAAAGACTTATTCAAAAAGAAAGAATTCTTACAAAATATAAATAAAGCAATTATTGAAAATAGGAAGAATAACAATTTAATAATATTTATACAGCATAATTCAAAATCATTAATAAAAGGATCAAATGATTGGGAAATTTATTTAGGATTAAATATAAATAAAAATGATATAATAATTCAGAAAAAACATGGTAGCGCATTTAATGAAACAAATTTGAAGCAAATATTGATTGAAAATAATATAAAAAATATAATTATTTGTGGATTAGTAAGTAATGGATGTGTATATTTTTCTTGTAAAGACGGAATTGAAAATGGATTTAATGTAAAAATAATAAAAAATGGACATACAAATTGGTTAAAAGAAGCAGAGGATAAAATAAATGAAGTAAATAAAAAATTGGAGGATATGGGAAT
>Ga0209755_10004050_pt1 | contig 17704 bp, 13 predicted proteins | sample TergutCo191P1_FD_187301 | JGI IMG/M metagenome (GOLD analysis project Ga0209755, IMG submission 187301) | Cornitermes sp. P1 segment gut microbial communities from Petit-Saut dam, French Guiana - Co191P1 (SPAdes) (version 2) | ecosystem: Host-associated > Arthropoda: Insects > Digestive system...
GACCCCAGGGCCATAGTGCGATCGGAAGGATTTTATGTCAATGAAAAATCCACTGACACCACCTGGCATCGAGCCAGCGACCTTCCGATTTGTAGCACAGCACCTTAACCACTGTGTTACCCCGGTCACCCCATGAGTATACAATAATTATATCAAACTTGATGATGTGTCAATTTCTGTGTTTCCCGCAGAGATGAAGCATTCCTGCACTGTTATTTCTTTCTCTTAATTATTTTTCGACCACGAGGAAGTGTTACACTCTAATTCGCAAGTGGTTGATAGCGAAGTGCAAAATTGTGGTTGCAGTTCCTTTGAACTTGTGTAATGAATATCCTTAATTTGTTTCATACCGCCTGGGTCATCCTAACCTCCGGATGCGAAATGGGTTATTGAATGGCTTGCAAGGGCAATTGATGCAGTCAAGGTATGACAGTAGGCGAATAATGAAATCTGCGACCAGTTGTATCTTTCGTAACATTACCACAAACACCATCCATTTCAGGCGTTCTTCACGAAATAGGAAAGGAAAACGCCGTATGTGGAGGCCACGGCCGTCCCTCTGTGATCTAGTATCAGCGACGAAACTGTATGTAGGATTTTCATAAAAATCCGTGTAGGAGCCTTTTTGTTATAACACTTTATTGGGCCAGCTTTAGATTAGTGAAAAATTAATCAATTTACTTAGAGGCCCAAAGAGTTTTCACACGTAAATTCTGAATTTACTGATCAATTTGGATAGAATTCGGTGTCCCAAATCTCAACAGAATTGTGTTGCGTTCCGTTGGATTTAAGTGAAAACTCATGCATTCCTTGGGAAAGTAAATGAAAAATTTCCCCGAATTTCTGTCTTTTTCTTCCCATTTGAGTAAAATTAATTTTGTGAGAATTCCATAAAATTTGTTGAAGGACGTGAGTTTTATGAAAAGCGGCGTAGTAAATGCCGTACTGTATGAAACGGGCCAACATATTTCTATTCACACTTTAAAAATCCAGTGTCCGATTTGGGTGGAATTCGGTATATGAGATCTGCGAGCGGAAGTTATTGCGATTGGGGATTTGGAAAGCATCTTGTGGGATAAAACACTACCTCAAAATGAGCCTGGAGAAAAACACCAAATGAACCAGTGAGTGTAACATAAAACGCGGGGCGGAACTGCAATATCGCTCTCCTGAGTGACTACAAGGCCCCGGTGTTTTATAAGCGGTAATTCTGACTTATTTAACTGCTATGTTTCAAGTGTGTATTTAGATTGTTTGCAGCTACATGCACTAGTTTAATACAAACAGAAAATTAATAATATAATATATATTATATATATCATAGAATGATATAGGAAATAATTAAGAATTAGTAATAACTAAGAACTTTGAATGAGGCCGTTGTGTTGTATTTAAACATAGTGCCGTGGAATTTGTCTGGTAACTCAGAAAATTCAAGAACAACTTAGGAAAACATTGGATATCGGTAACATTTCGAACTGGGCATATCCGAAACGCCGCTATGCCAACGTGTTCCGTTACACGTCGTATGGGCAGAGAGAATCAGGGCAGAACATTTAGAGAGATCTATCCCACGTATCCTATCCACGAAGCTGTCGAAAATATTGTTTGTTGTATGGTGTCAGGATTTTGTTTCATAATCCACGGTCACAATTGAACAAATCAGCATAAATAGACAAGAAAATTTGATTCAGTCTGCTTTTTCAAGGTTTGGACACTTGTTGTTTTCCGTCGATATATATATTTTTTTGCGTGCTGTACACAATAAATCTTCAGCATGGACGTGTCCTTGAGGGTGGCGGTTGTGGAGGGAGAACCTACTTTAGAGCAAGATCAAGTTTGAGGCTGAACAAATCGAATCACAACGTGGAGGCTTCTGTTTTCCATTCTGATCGGTCTTCAGCACAAGGTTGACCAGTCAGACGGACACAGACCTCGTCTACATTGTCACAACCGGGTGTTTCTCATTACGCTATACCCTCTTAGGCAAGAACAAAATACGGAACTTCTCATAGACTTACGTTTAATTGTGCTATATTTCTTGAATACCTAAAGACTCTTTCTCAGCTGCGCGTTATAAGTAGCATCAAATGAGGGGATTATATGTTAATAATAGTAGAAGGGGGAATCATAGAAATGGCCGTGGTTTATTTAAAGTTACACCAAAATTTGTGTGTAGGTACTGAGGGAAATTAAGAGAAACACGAGTCATAGTAACAGCTCGTCAGCCTGAGAATCGAATTCGGAGACCGATAACATATTTTAAGGATGACTTTTTGGTACTGATACAGGCAAATAATTCGACAAATCGTGAAGCTAAAACAGAAAATTAATTGATAAATCGACCATTTTTAAAGTAGTTTCATATCCCAATATAATGTGATATCACAAAATGTATCGTATTGTAAGAGAAATGATCCTTGGAAAGACGATTTAGAAAAGCCACGTAATTGTGTATTATTGCACATCCTATCACAGTATCAAGATTGGACATAAATCAGTAGAAAGAATTATTTCGAGAAAATATACACGTGGACCAAAATATAAATAAAATACGTAAGAGGCCTTACATATTATTACATACTTCCACTTTAATATATGTAGTTAAACTGCGGTTTGAACATAGCGAGACGAAAATGTATGACAGGCTCTACTGAATTAAAATTCCGAATCATTGTGTCATTATTAATGCCAACATTTGATAATAACTATGCATTTTTCTCAAAGAAACAAAAGTGTTTGCTTCAAAAAAATAAAAAAGAAAAAAGAAAACAATGCAAAGGAGACGTTAGAGGAAGCAATACAAGCCTTGGCTTACTAGCCCTACGTTTTAGAATTCAAAAGAAATGCGCGCAGGTTTCTGAGTCTGTCGTTCTTCTAACAGGCTATCCTCACAGGCGCAGCCACGATCTTGTGTCAGTTATTCTCGCAGTTGCAATATTGTTAGTCAATTTTCCATTCATCTCCCCTCACCTTCGACATATTTTCATAAAAGTTGCATAGTGTTCAAAATCTGGTGCCTTATAATATTCGACAAACATGATCAACCGAACTGTAGTCACCATCACCTCTCAATTTCCCACGAAACTCTTACTCCAACTGTTGATCCCAGGAACCTAAGAACGCTAAGTTCTGAACGTATTCTGCTGTTTGGAGTTCAAACAGAGTTTTACGAAAATTTTCAGTTAATTCTTATTCCAGAACTATCAAAAATTTCAGACTTCCGCGAAAATTTTGTGCTGTTGTTAATCCTGCGTTTGGCTGATGGAACTTTCGCCATTGTGCTGTATTGCTATTGTCTCCGTCCTTCTCAGCGTCTGTAGATTCAAGGCGGAATAACCAAACCATGCCTATTGAGTTGATGTTCATGTTTGATCCAGAGGACAGATGAACATGCTTAAGTAACTAATGTAATATACCATTACTGCTGTGAATGTACTCTTTCTTGGTAGGTGTATGATTGTGCATGTTTATTAATGCAACTCCATTTGGAGTGCAACGAAGTGAGCCAATCATGCTCAAGGTATGATGAATATTTACCAGGATGTAATTTTGTTCCTTTGGAACCTTAAAAATTCACCCGTATAACAAAGGAGCGTAACAGACAAAACTGACAGAACTGGTTAAGATTAAAGACAGAAACAATTATAAAAGAGGCTAACATGATGTAAAACACGGGAAATTCAGAGAAGAATAAAAATGAGAGTCGTGTTACAGCCAATGGAAAGGGAAAATTACTTGGTTTAAACATTAGTATGCTAAAATCTTTAACGTGAGGAACATAGACTGTTTTGTGTATTGACCTATAAATATCCATTAATAAAGAGGTAGGGTACAGGTATACAGAAATGTGTGAGAATTAAGGTTCTTACAGTGATGATACTAAAAATTCATTTCTCCTGAAATGGTTTGCTACGTCGATTTGTAGAAAGTTACCGGTGTTTTGAAGGGCTTTCTTCATCTGAGACAAGTATCTGTTGATTGATTTACACAGAAAACGGAATCGCAAATTTCCTTCTAAAATGCAGGTGAGTATTGACTAATCAACACGGCGTAACATCGGAGAGGGCTCGAATCTTTACACAGACATTTCAAGAATTTAGATTATAAATTTTCTTTTTTATTGAAAACGGCATAAGTACAACCAGAAATGTTAAGGTGGATGAATGCAGTGTTTGAGAGACATCTCTTACAAAACTTTACTTCAGTTCTTATATTTGCTGTACATATTGTCAAGTTAATGGGTAGACGAACTGTATTGTACCTTCTTAGGTCTACATCGTCAGTATATGAATTTCTGTACGTCTATTAGTGGTAGAATTCATAGGTGCAACTACAGTCATAACTACATAGGCATATTGTTTATTGATGGTAATATGTTTTAAACTAGTCCGCTTTTAAGAAGTTATCTTCGGCCTATTAAAAACTGTAAAACCCTGTCTTCCACCCAGAAAAACGTAGTCTTGAGTTTTCTTCCACTGCTGTCTCGCTGGTGACGATAATCCGATCGTATAAACAAATTAATTTCCTGCGGATTCCACTAATTCCTGAATAATCGGACTGATATATAAAAGAGCTTTATCTCGTATCCTTGGTTGTTCAGCACGGATTGTGTAACCTGATAGTTTACGATTTAGAATCAGACGTTGATATATGTATTGCGAATACTTTGACGGGTTTGGCCTTTTATTTGTATCTAGTTGCACAGTTTGCAGCACAACGTAAAGGACAACGTAATTTCCAGAAGATTCTGTTGTGCTATTTTTTAAAACTTCCTGTTCAAATGGTGAAGCTTAACTTCATATTCTTCATCACTTCCCGCACACATATTTGTTTCGTCCAGCTCATTATCCTTGATTTTATCACTCAACTCCAACATAAAAAATAACAAATTCTGCAGCTCCTCAGTACTAAAATTTTTCCATTCTACAGATGTTTTCCATTCCTTGTGTGCGAATACTCTATGCACTTCATTCATTTTCAATTCACCACGTAAATTTTTACTTTCAGTGTATCTGACTCTATATTACTTTGTTGCTAATAATATGTCAACACGAAACTATACAAGTACTTTAGAGCATGGTTTCTCAAATTTGTTTGAGTCGCGACCAACAATAGGCCAGTGGCTTTTTCTGGCGACCCCAGAATTTATATAAATAAAGATAGGCTAAAAAAATACGAATCGGTATAACATATATGACATTTTAATTGTGTAATGAAATAAAGACAGACCTCCATGCGGTTACGTAGCTCTGCATGAGGCTGAATTTAGTACTGTGACCACTTTTGATACTCGTAGATGCATATACATCGGCAGTGTTTATGACCGTGTACGTTTGAATGATTCCGCGCTTTGCCGGATGTTACTCAAATTGAAAGAATTCTGCCAACATTACAGTGATTTCGGCGAAAAACTATAGTTGTTTGGGCTGATCAGATGATTTTTTGAGAGGCTGGCATACCTGGCAGTCAGTGGCCTCTGTCACATTTACAACATGACGGTAAAGCCGACACTGCTAGGCGCTAAAAGTTATTTCATTTAAATGCGTATACTTATATGCCAACGATGTGGAACATTAAATCTGGGGCTCATAACCCCTGCAGTACGTATGTGTGGCTCACCTCCATTCATTCATTCATTTAGCAGTCTGTCTTACGACAGGTCCAAAGCCTCTTCCAAAGCGAGCTCTCCACACAGTGCGATCTAGAGCTCCCTCCTTCAAATGAGAGTATCTTCTCCTTCCCTTAAGGTCATCCAGTAGCTTCCTACGTCTTCTTCCTCATCTTCCTGTCTCTTCTATCCTCCCTTTTATCTTTCCTTCAATAACCCGTTGCAGAAGGCAGTTTCTACGCAAAATGTGACCAATCCATTTAGCCTTCCGTTTACTTATTTCATGTAGGATATTCCTCTGCTCCTCGATTCTAGTGATACGTCTTCATTTTTCACATGATCGGTCCAACTGATCTTTTCCTCTTGCATTATCACAATCTTTTAAAATGAAAATTGTGGCAGAAATACAAGATTGAATTACGTACTTGGAATTTTGTGTATATATGTCTCACTGTTATCAAGTTCTTCCTACTTTGTGATTGAATTTCTTAAATCTGAATCTGCCAGTTACTTAGCAACTTCAAATTCCGATACAGGATTTTGTATTTTTTTAATTTCTAAAAACAAATCAGTTTAAAATATATACGGCTTCTTTCCTGTCATTTACCATCGAAAATTTCATTCATCGCCTTTCTAACTGACGTTATGCAATTTATGCAACTCAGAAAGCTTTACTGAAGAAACTAAAAAGGAACACAATGCTAAATGCTGCAGTTGACTGTACACGTTCTACAGAAGGACATAACTCGAGGCAAGGAAAGAGTATAAAAACGAGAAATGAAAAGAGAAGAGCGAGATGCACCGGTTATTGTAACGGTTGTATAGGACAGGCGAGAGAGATTGGTTGCGGAATCACTTGAGAGACACAGATGAGCAAAACAACTGAACCGGACCCATTGTTGGGGGATAACGTATTCAAGATGGCAGCTGGAATTCAACAAGATAAATCTTGACACGAGAAAAATAAACGATCCTTCAACCTTGGTACCTCATATCGAGTCATCTTAGCCGTTTGTATTTAAGCTTCCGAAAGTCAAAGAGAATAATGAACCATGTTTGATTCTGACAGTGCGCTTTGGCGAGCAGAATAACGAAACGGAATTTATTTTCTGCAATGACTGACATAAAATACATGGATGAAGATGTAAAAAGTGAAAGAAAACAATGAACAATGAGATTAGGTTTATGTTATTTTCCAAGCTGTAGAAGAAATGATAGGACCCAAATTAGCTTTTAGAGAAAAGTAATTAAAAAAATTTAATATCCATTATCAAGCCGTTACTTCGTTCAAAAGGCTATTATTTTCGTACTTTTCGAAGAGTAGTGCGAAATGTGTAAATTTTATGTGCCAGGCTTAATTGCATATTCACATCTGGTAGCTGAGTCCGATGTTCAATAGCGCTACCACCCAAACCGCCAGTACTACCCACAATCTTCGGCCGCCACCCTTTTCCTTTTTTAACTTCAACGTGATTGTTTTTCGACAGATTTTCGCAGCCAAACCTATATTTATTTTCTCCCATAAGAAGTTATATTTTAGAGTAGACTGAATTATCCCGGTATGGAGTACAATGATTTGACTCCCGTAATAAAATTTCGAGTTACATACAAGCAACAAATTGTTCAGACAGCCAGGTAAGAAAGCTCACTTAACAAGAGGAGCATCAAGGAACGTAGAAGCTGATTTTCTTTTCAAATAAATTATAGCTTTATAATCGACATAGCACAAGCATATCCTAAATTCAATTGCAACAAGCAAACTACGAAAGTATGTATGTCGCTATGCTCATACGATACAGAATATTACAGGCGAGTGAGTCAGAGGCTATTCTGAATGTATCTTTCCAAAGCGATAAGACAGGATTTCACCCTGTATAATTACACAATTTTTCCACATGATCAACCTTATTTTCAACGTACTTGTTCTACCTGGCCACAGTTTCCGGTGTGCAAAATAAGCTCTATAAATAAAACTTTTTTTTTTTAAAATAAGTCTGTTCAGATACTTTCTAACTCACCCATTTGCATGTGTGCATAATGGCTCGACACATCTTAGTCATTGAGCAACATATTCAGAGAAAAGTGAAAAGCGATTACTGGAAGGGGCACGAATTTGTACCTGTGGAAAGCATCCAGCGTCCTATTCATTGGAGTAGCGTAAATCTACGTAGTTTTCCTCCCTGTGCTCAATTAATCGTTACGCAATGAAAATGTTCGCGGCAGGGGAGGCATAGTTTCAAGTTCTCCTAACCTTGGCAAAACGGAAAACTTCACACTTCTTTCGCCTTATTGCTGCGAAAGGAGCTGTCAGTACTCATTGGACAGGATAGGAGAGCCTTAGCTAGTCGCTGAACTGTCAGAGCTTCTGTTTTCTGGCTCAGTGTTGCCAGTAGCAAGGTGCTGGGGTGTGATGCTGACTGCTCACGTGTAACTAATGTCAAGGATAAACGATAAGTGGGGAATTGGACACCGTCATCTGCATGCTGTACTGCTTACATCGGTCTGAAGTCACTGGCCGGCACGTGTCTAAGGCCGCCACTTGGATACACAACCTTGACTGAAAAGACTAAAGACGTGCTACGTGCACTGTTCCTTTAAAATCTCGAACTTTCTGGGATGTTGCCTTCCACAATTTAGTGAGTATCTAGCAATGGGCAAAGCATAATATCCCAGAGGACTTACGTTTCAACGATTCTGCTGTGAGAACTTGTAACCTAGCAAATCTCTTCCTTTATTTGGATACGCCCTAAAACAGACGTTTCAGAGTAGGATTAGTGCGTTACCCCAAACATGAATAACGTTTAATCTATATAAAATGTATGAAATATATTGGAGAAAATAAACGTTTTTAATTTAAACAACTTGTCCCCAGTTGTCAGTTCAGACTCATTCCATTACCTGAACTGCCAAGTACGCCACTATTTATGTATTTTGCAAATTAATAACTCCAGACTAAAAACCTGTCCTACGCACGGTTTTTGGCCAGGATTCAAGGTTACAGTATCTCTGGAGTGGCTGTACAATTAATACAAAGTATGGCATTTGGTATAGCCACCTGCTAGTAGGAATTTCTCTTTCTTCCGTACGAATGAAAGTAATGACACAAATATTACGAATATAATAAAACCTTGCACGAAATATTATGGTTTACAGGAACCAGTTCGCAGTGTTCAATACTTTACCCCTTTCGCCCAGGATCTGCTTGGAAGAAAGAGCAATGCTTCCTTTTCTGGAAACCTGTTATTAGGCCTACTAAAAACTGGACCCGACTGGACGTTAAAGTAGTGGAATAGCCGTAATTGACGAAGAGGAAGAACGTGCCATACAGCAGCACGCAATGAAGTGACTTTTTGAAAGCCTTAACGGTTATTTCCTTTCTGAAAGTAAAAACAACTGCTTTTGTGTTGCCGTTACTATATTTGGTGTGAATGGTACTCTACACAGCAACCACCTCTGTAGTCTGAGGCAGCAGCCCGAATTTTCTAAGCCCAAAAGTAAAAATGTTCAAATTATTCAGTGCACAACAAAAACGCATGAGTGAGTAGTGGTACAGCTCCACTGTTTATTAGTTTGACACTAGATGGAAGTGCGTGATTACTCAAGGAAAGACTCCCCCGTACACAGTGTGCCAGATGGGATCCAGTACACAAACACACACACACACACACACACACAGCGCTCTTTAGCAACCCATGGTGCCATGCCTAGAGATTACAAGGCTAATCAGCATGTCCGTTACATCTTAGCCAGATGTCGATATTTTCGTCAGGGTAATCGTGGGATGGTCGGTCCCAGTGGCCGCTCGAATGCTGGGATTGCGGTTTCGAATCCCGCCAGGGGCATGGACGTCTGTCTCATGTGAGTGTCGTGTGTTGTCAGGTAGAGGTCTCTGCATCGGACTGATCTCTCGTCCCGAGAAGCCCTGCCGAGTGTGGTGCGTCCGAGTGTGATCGTGAAGCCTCGGAACTGAGGCGGTTCTGGACCACTGGGGACTGTTGCGCCATGGGGGGGAAATGGTGGAATGTGTGATTAATCGCGATCATAAACGGCCGTGGTCATGCTCTTAGACTGTGGAAGAGAAACTGTTGAATCACCGTCCAGATCAACGACAAGCTCGCCCTTTGAATAAAGATAGAATAAGTACATCTTATGCTGAATGCTTCAACACCAGATATTTGCGCTTCTATTTTCCGGTTATTAAGCCGGGATAACAGTCACTATAATGACTAGCCTATGTACTGGACGTCCAAACAACAGTGGTTCGATACTTAGGTGGGCAAGTAATACCTCTTCTCCAAAGCCTCTAGACCCGTTCTAGGGCCAACCAATTTCTATGGATGTACCGAAAGATCCTTTTCCCAAGGCTAGTGCATCCTTCACATGTACACCTATTTTGTAATACTTTCGATTTATTTTTTAACGAGGTGTCGTCATATGGACAGTGTGCGCGAAAATTCGCTTTTACACCGAAAGAAACAAATATGCAATGTCATATTTCGTGACTAGTGACAGATATTTTTTTCTTTTTTTGTCATAGTCTTATTTTCTTTGTAGCGATTTAGCATCTCAGTCCTTCATGGGGATATAAATTGCTGCGGTTTTTTTACACGGGTTCTCGTTAGGAGAAAGAATTAGTTATCGTGCTCTTTTCTTTTTGTTACAGAATTTGCAAAAAGTGAAATATGTCATGTGACGCCGTGCCTGTTTTAATGGATCATGCGAAATGTAGGGGTTAAAAAAGTCTCTTACATCGTAATGTAAAAAGATATCTTAATACATGTACTGTGTTGACATTAAGGTTTAACTTTCTATTGTTAATAGACCATTTAAATGTGAAGGTAAGAATTAGTTTAGGTTGCATTGTTATTTCTACTGTACAAAGTAAATAGGCACCAATTACACTGGACAAAAAATTTCAAAAAAATTTTGTGTCTGTGATGAATGTGTTATTAATTTACTTGTTTGCATCTATGAAGTTAGAAAAGGTACATAAAAAAGATTACTTGGCTCAAGTTTTAAAATTGTGCTACACTGTGTTGTTTTATGAAATAGATTGAAATATTATACAGAACGGTGGTTAAAAAAAACTAAATATTATTCATTGGAAAAGAATGTGTTTAGTAGACTTATTCTGTTTTGAGGTAATATTTACAACGTAAATTGAACATTTGCACAGTCTTTTTTCATGTAAGTTCATTATTTAACACAAATAAAATCATGTTTTTTTTTCTTGCCAAAGTCCAACAGTAGTCGGCGAGCATAGCACAGTTCCATTTTCCTTGATATCTCTTCTCCATTGAAGAAATGTGTTGATCGAAACGTTCTCCGTGTTCATCACTCACTGCACCACAGTTCTCTGGAAAAAAAATCCAAATGCGAGTGAAGGAAGTGTATTTTTAGTGACATGTTGCATCCTAATGTCTGGTAGCACTGAAAAAGTTTGTTTACAAGCTCCTCACAGTTTTGAGCCCTTATGTTTCCCAAAAATCCTTTTACTATAAATTTAAAACTGTCCCAAACCGCCTTTTCGTCGCCTTGAAGGAGCTTGTCGAAGTATTCGTCCTTGATAAGGTCTCGTATTTGCGGACCAATGAAAACACCTTCTTTCAGTTTTGCCTCACCTTGTCTGGGGAACTTTTCTCATAAGTAAGTAAAAGCAGTTTCTTCTTGGTTCATGGCCTTTACGAAATTTTTCATCAGACCAAGATCAAAATGCATGGATGACAACAAAATTTTACTAGGTTACACTAGTGGTTGATTTTCCACATTGATGATTCCTGGTTCCAGAGATTTTCTGGCAGGCCAATCCTTTCTTGAGTAATGAAGAGACTGTGCTCTGCTGTCCCATTCACAAATGAAGCAGCAATATTTTTTTAATCCTTGTTATAGTCCAAGTAGTAAGGCAATCACTTTTAGGTCACCACAGATTTTCCATTTGATTTATCGTAACTAATGGCGTCCATCAGAATGTTCATGTTCTCATATGACTCCTTATTATGCACTGAATGACCAACAGGAATAGAAGGTAGGGTGTTGCCATTGTGAAAGAGAATTGCTTTGAGACTCAACTTAGACGAGTCTGTAAAGAGTCACCAGTCCAGAGGATTGTGATTAATATTGAGTGTTTGTATCAGGCCATCAATATCAGTGCAAAGAACAAGGTCCCTTTCCATTTTAAAGAAATGAACTAGATGATGGTGCCTTTTACGATACACAGAAATCATTACTCATCACCTGGGAGCACAGTGCTGACACATGTATCCCTTCCCAAGTAACTATTTTACGCATTAAGCCACACTTCATGTATCATGAAAACTAGAGCCAAGACTTGAATTCTAAGACCATATTTGGTTTCATCACGTTGAATTGAAGGGGAATCAACTATTTTGGTCACGGATACATTTTGTGTGTTGACCAGTGTTATTGGTCTTTGAGTGAGATAACATCGAAAACTGCTGCAATATTGCCTTAAGTTCTCCTTTGTTAAGAACAAGATATCTTCCTTATAATTTCAATTCTGAGTACCTACGTATGTTTAGGGATTAATATCAACGAAAGAAACGTTTCTAACTTTCTCTAAACGGCTAATTATTAGTGCGTATTCAACATTACACAGTATAATTTGCTACTGAACTATACTAAGAGAAGTCGGCGCACGAAAGTACTCGTTGAATTGAAATTACTTGCGTTAATATAACGATCTTGAATTACCGTAAAACATCACTCTTATTCTGCGTTAGTGTTGCCATCTACCATCTCAATAGCAAACTATTACGAAGAGATTACATAATCAGTATTCTGCCATCATCCTTGAGGCCTCTGAGATAAAGTCTGCGTGTCTTGAAATGGCGCCAACTTCTTTTACGCTCCCAAGTCACTGTCTGCCCCACTATAAAGCGTTATAAAAACAGAAGAATGTTACATGTAAGGACATAGGTAAAGAAACGAGAAATCAAGTTTCCATGTCCTTGAATGTGTTTACTATTCGTTGTGGTAATTAAAATGCAATGGCATTATAAGTAGGAGTACGAGAGAATTGGCAAATAAGAGCAACACATAAGTAAAGATAAAGTTGCAAGAATTTTTAAAACAACAAGAGTTGAAAAGATTGCTGCTGCGAAGAATACAGCACGTATCTCCGTTAGAAGAAACTTATAGATAAAATTTAGTGGTAAAGTTTATAAATATAGGTTTTCCTATCATCTAGACACGGAGAAAAGAGTACAGAAGATTTTCCTATACACAGTAACAAGTCAATTTACTTCTGGAAGAAACGGCAACAATGAAATCCATGTATTTACAACTGGTAAGTGATGTGTATTATATATAACAGTCAAAACACGTAAAATACAACATCATTTACGTCAGTCATAAAATTTACCCTAATTCAGCAGTTTTCGAGTGAATCCTGGCTGTAACTTGATTTATTGATAGACAGTACAAGAATATGGTAACTAAACTGACCTTAAAACTTACGTCTATGTTTATGCAGCATTTGGCAACAGGATATTCACGAAGAATGTGCGGAATTTCAATAATTGTGCTTTGAATTCCGAGCTTCTATTTTGACAGACCGCGAGTACAGAGCAGAATAAGTGGAGGAGCAGCAGCACATTCCTTTCTTGAAGCTGCAAAAGTGCGTGTAGTGGTGGTCGTAAATGAAGTTAGGAAAACAGCTGTAAGCTTAATATAAATAATATCCTCTGCAATATATTGGTTCGACAGATGCATTTTAAAACTAGTAAAATGTAAGGAAGGCGCCTTGTCAGGACCTTTCAAATCCATTCGAAGGATCTCGATAAAGTTTGGTTTCTGACGTCTAAAACAAGAGTTATAAAATTAGCTTGGTAATGTTCGTATCGTCTAATATAACAGGTAGTTTAAAGCTTAAAACGGAAAATGTTTTCTTAAAAAAATATTAAACATATGACAAATTAGTACACAACAAAGTCTTTGTAGGTTATATAATTGTACATGAATCATGTAAAACTTTAATGACGTGAAAGACAGACACATTCTGATAAATGTACTCTACTCTTTGCAACAACAGATTATCTCATCCTCTCTTCTAAAACACAGAGTGTACAGAGAAAAAAAGAAAACGAAAGTTATTCCTGGGTAGAGAGATTATATTCCTTATTGCAGTGCAAACCCGTTATGCAAGGACTGTCATTGTGTTGCACTTACCGTTCAAGATAACTTAATCGTATGTAGCAATACTGGTCTGATGTACTGTACAATGGTCAAAACAATATTCAATAAAAGTTGATTCTGCTTCCTGATATCTTTGTAATTAACGACAAGAGAATGTCCCGAAAAATCAATGAAGCTAACCAAGAGTTTGACTTTCCGAGAGGTTTTAATTTTGAACGGAAATCGTGAGGTAAAATGTATGGATATTATTGCGCCGGGAACATAGGTTACACGAGCCATGAAATGCGTGTAACATATTACGTAGATTTTTTTATATGGAAACGTCTTTCAGATCAAAGGACGCAGTGGTTGCAGACCCCGAGCGACGTTACTAAAGAGAATCTGAATAATGCAAGACGAGGAACTAGCAAACATTGTAGGAACAGAGCAGAAATATCTGAAAAACAAAACTATTTAGCTGAATGTAGATATTAAAAACAAGAATATAACATGTATGATTTGCTTGTTTGTTTTATGGCCTCAGTGCCCTCAGTGGGCAAGAGCCTCCTCATTCACGAGGTTTCTAGATTATACAAAACGACGCACCGCAGACGGTAGGACTCCTCTGTACGAGTGATCGGCTTGTCGTAGGGACATCTATCTGACAACACACAACACTCACAACAGACAGGCATCCATGCCCCACTGAGATTTGAACCCACAATCTCAACAGGCGAGCGGCCGAAGAACTACGCCTTGGGCCGCGCGGCCACTGGAACCGGCAACTTGTGTGATAAGAGGAATAAATTAATTTAAATCCAATTACCAACACTGAACTTCTATGTCAAATTTGGTAATAGTAATGTCCTGGCAGACTCCCGTAGTATATTGAATGAGTGAAAGAATCACTTATACAAGTTACTGGATTACGTGGCTTCTGTGTAGTCCGACATACTGAAATAAAAACGTATGATCTATAACTACATGAACATAAGGCTTTTAGTTTTTAGGTTGCTGAGGAAAAGTTAAGGAGATAAAAGCACCAGACATTGATCATATTCCAACAGAATTGATGTGCGCAAGACAAATGTGAAATATTATACGACAACAAAGTCATTTGTAAAACAGGAACATAGACTTAATGATTTATAAGTCATATAGCGTCTAGTGGGGTAGGGATTCTCAAAAGACAAGTTCTGTTTCAATGAAATGTTCTCCGGCAGACAGCCACGTCAAGATATGAAAGTTCTTCTACGTTTCAGGGACTAACTGCGTCGTCTTCTTCAGGGGTTTGTTTCTACCAAGCCTGAAGATGGGGACGCAGTCAGTCCCTGAAATGTCGGAGAACCTGCACATCTTGACGCGGCTTTCTGCCGGAGAACATTTCATTGAATTCCTTCGCCGCGAAAGCTTAAAGATTTATGACAAGTATTAAGATTATTTCAAAGTACTCTCCCACTCTTCACCGGTAGGGGCTATGTAAAAGAGCGAAACATAGTTCGGACTGGTTTGTAAGCAACCTGAAATACCACGAAGATACCATCAGGAAACTTGTTCAGATCAGTATTGCTGATTGCTCTCGGGCGATCTGCCAAAAATATTTTAGTGCATATGTTCAGTACGCAGTCCTCAAATGCCACTTATCTGACAAAGTCTAAAATTTATGCCTAAGGTAAATAACAGGCCTTCACCATAGTTCATGTCTTGAATTAAACGGTAGGTTCCATTTTCTGTTACGAACGCAATCGTCTTCATCATCATAATCATCATTATTATGTCATAGAAAGTAAAACGAAATCTCACTGACCGGCGATTTTAAAATATAAACTCCTTCCTTCACCTTAGCCAAGTTGCCTGGGTCCAGGTAGGGTTGAAGGCCAGAAATGGAAGCATAAGCCACAATATAACATTGCTGAAATCCTGAAGAGCTGAAGCAACAGACGTTCTCAAACAAACTAAACCAAAAATGCCAATGGAAAGAAAATGAAAATCGTCAGTATGAAAATCAAGTCTTCAAATTCGTGGACTACAATAGCCCAGTGAAAAAGGCGTGTGTGTGTATTTGCAAAAAAATAAAAAAGACGCCTATCCGGTTGCGATAGAATAACGTATACAATTGAGACATGTCTAAATAAACTTGCAGTTTTATCTCCTTTTCACTAAATGTTTCTAATCAACCTAAAAATATGACGGGTAAAACATAAATTGTGAACCCTTAATTACGTAATTTTAAACTTTCCGTTAATTTATTCTTGTTAACTTCAGTTATCTCCTGAGTAATTTGGTCTCGAAAGACGCAGAGCTAAATTTCGGTTTCGTAGTGTTAGGCCTTCCGTTACCGCTGTCATGCTGTTAGTTTTATTTCATTTAGTTGCCTGACTTTCAACACAGTTCATCGCTGCAGAGAATATGATATAATCCCAGAACAGTTCCACTTGAACATTGTGATGGACCAAGTGGAGAGATTACATACTTTTTTTTTCTCGAAAACTTGTGGATTTCCCCCTGCGAAACCTTATTTCGCCTTTGTCCTATAGTAATATATTATTACCATAAAACAAAACCCGTATAAAGCCACAGTTTAAGGGACTCAATCTGATCCTGCTTCTGCTATTTGTCTGATTCTGGATTTGCTTCTGCGCAGCTGATGACTGTCCTGACCGCCAGTGTTTATGGAGCCCCGCCAGTGTTCGTGTGGCAGCCATTCCAACTTACGAATGGAGTGTACCTCAGAACTCTACAGGGTGATCTGGTGCCTTATGTGACGCTCGACGGACAGCGCGTGTTCCTTGTGGCTTCGGGATCGTCTTTGGAAAGCCAGGGAGACAGAGGAGCTGAGGAACATTGTGATGAGAGATACGAGAAAAACGATTACTGGAAGGAGCAGCAAGAGCCTGAAGAACAACAGCAGAAAGAAATGGAAGAAAATGGTAATTATGAGAGTGGAGATAATACGATGACTACTGAATATGGAGGAAATGAAGACTCTATCCAAAAATCTTATAAAGCAATGACTACAGAAATTCCAGTATTAGAGGAGTCGCAAACAGAAGATATATCAGAGAACCACGAGAAAACACAGGAAGATAAAAATGTCTCCGATAGTGGCTCGGGCGATGAGGAAGATGGAAAGGGAAATTCAACTGAGGAATCTTATGATGTGAAGGTAGAGTCTCAGTGAATCAGGAAGTTCAGAAGACAAAACAACAAGTGGTGAAAGAAATGCGAAAATCAGTGAAACTGGAAGTGATTACAACAAATTTGTCAACCATCAGAAAGAAAAGGGAGAACACTATGCCAGATTTTCTGATATTAAATGAAAGGAATAGAAATATAGTAGCAACCAGTAGCAGTTTAGACAATCTTGTAAACACTGCAGACACTGAAGCAGATAAAAAAGACAATACATTATTTGATCCAAAGAATGACGTCTTTGCAGTAGGACCTATGAAGTAGCCACAGAATGAAAATGCCAAAAAAATCGGGATGCTGAAGATACGAAAATTTAACTTGATTATATCAACAATCGAGAGGCAATTTCGGCCTTAAATTTGAGCCCATCTTTAGCAGAAAGAGAAATCCTACTTAATGCGTGTTTAAATCGCATTGTCTAAAATCTGTTGGTGTTTTTTCAGTTCAACCTACGATAGTGTAAAAATAAATTGTCATAAAGTCTGTGCAGCAGCACATGCAAGCACGTAGGCACATAACACATCGAATTAAGCTTTATCCGTCTCTGTCATGTATTCACGACGTCAGCGTTTAAATTCTACGGAGCCAAGATAAATGTTCTCACAGAAAGACTGCACCAATTGTGACAACAACAACAATAACAATAATAATAATAATAATAATAATAATAATAATAAATTCAAACTATTTTTTCACAATTATGTAATTTCAAATAGTATCAAGCTTGTGTCTTTGAATAAGTAAGAAAGAACGTGAATAACCCATTTG
>Ga0209755_10004051_pt1 | contig 17699 bp, 12 predicted proteins | sample TergutCo191P1_FD_187301 | JGI IMG/M metagenome (GOLD analysis project Ga0209755, IMG submission 187301) | Cornitermes sp. P1 segment gut microbial communities from Petit-Saut dam, French Guiana - Co191P1 (SPAdes) (version 2) | ecosystem: Host-associated > Arthropoda: Insects > Digestive system...
AGGTACCCTTTCTGGTTGTCCAGTTCGACCCTGAACATCGTGTTTGGCAGGGCCTCGCGGACGATCCCCTCTACCTCAATTGCTTCTTCTTTTGCCACATATACTCCTTGCCTTAATCGTAACAGGCCGGGGGGGCTTCTGTCAAATGGCTACTTACACCTTCGCCTGCACCGACATGATCTCCATTTCCTCTTTGATCTTGCCTACATTCTCGATTATCTCGTTGTAGCCTTCCTTGACGGCATCGCTGTGGGTGTACACATCCCTCATAGCCGCCGTTATCACAGACCCTTCCGCCGAAAGCTTGTTCAGCGTCTCGATAAAGTTCGTCATGGCTACAGCAAACCCGTCGATGTATTTGGACATGCCGTCGATAAGCTCGCTGGTGCCATTGGAACGCTTCGATGTAAGATTAATCCCCTCGATAATGCTGGACAGGGTCTGGGATATGTTCCGCGAATTCTGCCTGGTGGTTTCGGAAAGCCTGCGTATCTCATCGGCAACCACCGCAAACCCACGCCCGGCTTCTCCCGCATGGGCGGCCTCAATGGCGGCGTTCATGGCCAGAAGATTCGTGTTGGAGGCAATCGCCGCGATAATCTTGATCGCCGACGCTATGCCGTCCACCGATTGCGAAATGTCACTTACCGATTTGGTGGTCTCCTGCATGGATTCCTTTCCCTTGCCGGCACTTTCGATAAGCCCCTGTATGGAATCCTTTTCCTGCCTTGCAAGGTCCGACGTGTTCAGCAGGGCCGCTTTCATGCCTTCGGCAACCTCGGAACCCCGACTCATCCCTTCCAGGTGTTCGTCCAGACGTGCAAGAAGCCGTTGCGTCATGTCCTGCATTCCGCCAAGCATGGAAACGGCCTTGTTGATCTGCCCGGCAAGCTGCCGACGAATCTCTTCCCTTGTCTCCTCTACCACCAGGGCATTATAGTGGGTGCAATTTTCCGGCTTGTTAAGCCCGTTGAAGATCGCGACGGCCATGGTCTTGCACTTCATGTAACCACATGCCGTGCAGTCGTATATGTCGCTGGGGGAGAACTTCTTTAGGGTGCGGTAAACGTCGCTCAACTGGCTTTCGTTCGGCTGGATCAGGGAGTAGTTTCCCGAAATATCCCGATATTCCCTTTTGTACATGCCAGGCTTCCAGAACTTGCTGATAGTCTCGTGATATTTTTTCAGTGCCTTAGCCGCGTTTTTCGGGTTGTTCGAGCCAATGCCTTCCTCCAGCTTGGCTATGCGCTTGCGGATAGGGCTTTCAAGCTCGTCCATTGGCGTGTCGTCGTGTCCGGTGCCTGGGCCGCCATTGCAGCCTTTCTCGCAGTTAAGACAGTCGATCAGCAGCGGGAATTTGATCCCAGGCGAATCGATAAGCTTGGCGACATCCTCAAGATAGGGATATACGGTATGCACACCCTCTATTTTCCTGGTCTGCCGCCTAATACCCGGCACAAACTTTTCGATGGTGTCCAGAAGCCCACCAGGGGCGGAAAAACCAGCAGCTCTTTCCGCAGGAGGCCCCTCGTATTCCACCCAGGGGAACGTGGAAAGGTTGATTTTGTTCGTGTCAAGGTACTTTTTAAGAAGGACCATGGTAACGTTGTACTCGCCCAACCCGGTTTCGTCGAACTCCATCCGTTTTGCGATACAGGGGGAAATCACCGCTACCTTGTGGTTCCTGTACTGCGGGTAATACGCGCGAATCATCTTGATGGTATGCAGCATCGGGCTGTCCACGGGGGCGAGGTAGGGTATAAGCTCTGGGTGGTAGATCTCTATGTACGCGACAATAGCGGGACAAGGTTGGGCGATCACCATGCGGGGATCTTTTTGCTTTATGTAATCCAGATAGGACAAAACCGTAAGTTCCGCGCCGAAACTAACGTCGAACACCGTTTCCACGCCTATCGACTTTAAATAACCGTTCAGGCGCATGTAGGTATCTGGAAAACAGGCGACCACGGCTGGGGCGACTATGGCGACCATTTTGTCGCCCCGTCTCAAATCGCTAAGGAAATGCGGAGTATCGTCCACGGGCAGCCTTGCGCCATGACTACATGCATGTATGCAATGCCCGCAACCTATGCACAAATCGTGGTTGAAAAGGATTTTGTCCTTGGAACCATCCATACAAAACTTGACCGGACAAGCAGTAATGCAAGCATAGCAATTGTTGCACTTGGTCTCGTCAACTTTAATACACGATGTAAGCGCCGCTTTTCCCATAACATGTCCTCTCGTTTAAATTGATGCCATTCTTAACTTGCAATCCAACTCAAAGTGATATTGCCCCAGTTTGTCACATTTGTAAGCAAATGCGGTCTGTTATATGCAGGTGGCATTTACACCTATAGGTACAATTATGACACATGCAGGTTGGAATGTCAACCGTATTTTAGGCATTATTTTCTAACAAAGCACCAAACACCCCTCTCATGCATTGATAAAAACATGATAATCGACTATAAACTAGACTAATTCTTTGTGCAAGTACAGCAAATACACTGATTTTAGACTTTGGTCTTATATCACTTGAAAAAATGTCGGGCAACTAGTACAATGTTGAAATAATGAATCAGGTATTCTCATTGATGTTACTGCTTACGGCAGGCCTAGGGTTGCAGACGGAAAGGCTTCCCGAATGGATGCTTCCCCTTAGGGAGGCGATTTACGAACAAGTGCTTACGGCGGAACAAATAAGGCCGCTGTACCTTACCGCAAGCGCGGCGGCAAGGCAACACACATCCGGCGTGAACCGATACATGGCCCTTTCCCGTGCCTCGTTCTTCATGGGGCGAGCTCTGCTTTTCGAGGAGCGGAATCCAGAGGCCCGGCCCTACTTCGCCGAGGGCCTGCGGCTCGCCGAAATAGCCGTGGGAATGGCCCCCAGTGCGGAGGCCTGGGTTCTACGCTCGGAAAACCTTGGTCATCTTATACAGTCCGACGGCAGAATAACCTTCGCCATGGCGAACGGCCTTGACGTGGAAAGGTTCGCCAGAAACGCGCTGGAGTTTGACCCCAGAAACGCTGCCGCTCAGTACACGCTGGCCGCCCGCTGGATTTTCGCCCCGCGTCCATTCAACAACATAAGGCGCGGAATTGAAATGATGGAGGCGATCCTGGAAAACGCAGACCTGGGAAGGAACGATCTTTTCAACGTGACCTCGTCTATTGGTTGGGCGCACGTCCAGCAGAGGAATTTCAGCGAGGCGATACCCTGGCTTGAAAGGGCGCTGGAGGTCTACCCCACAAACCGATTCGCCGCAGGGCTTCTCGAAACCGCCGAAGTAGGTGGCGGCGGCAGAAGAAGGTCGCGGTAGGAAGGTAATGTTCGAATTCCTTTTCGAGGTCCTAAGCCCGTTATACTACCCTGCCCTGCTTGTCGTGGGAAGCTATTTCTTTCTGCTGTCCCTGGCAAACCACTACGAAATGTGGCGATTCACCCATGCGCCAGAAATTTTCGACGGGCCAATGGTTTCAGTGCTTATTCCCGCACGTAACGAAGAGGAAAACGTGGAGATCTGTCTTGCCTCGCTTAGAAACCAGGTGTACACAAACTATGAAATCCTGGTGCTAAACGACAACTCGACCGACAAGACCATGGAAATACTCAACCGCATAGCTAGCGCGGACAAGCGCATACGGGTTTTTGACGGAAAGCCGCTGCCAGAAGGCTGGTACGGCAAGCCCTTCGCCCTACATCAGCTTACATTGCAGGCCAGGGGCGAAATACTCATCTTTACCGATGCGGATACGATACACGGACCCACCAGTGTGTCATGGGCGGTTACCAACCTTCAGCGTCTAAAGGCGGACATGGTTTCAGGCTATGTAGGGCAGGTATTCAAGTCCTTTGGCGAGATCGTAACGGTTCCGATTATGTTTTTCCTTACCGGTTTCGTCATTCCCCTGTTCATGAACCGCCTGGTCAAAAAGTCATGGTTTTCCGCCGCGATAGGCCAGTTTATCGCCATACGGCGCGAGGTGTTCGATGCGATAGGCGGCTGCGAATCGTTCAAGAAAAAAACCAGCGAGGATATCTACATGAGCCGCTACGTGAAAAGCAGAGGCTACAGTACCCGATTCCTCAATATAGCCGAGCACGTCAAATGTAGGATGTACGACGGTTATAATGCCGCGGTGGCGGGTATAGGGAAGAACATCTTCGACTTTCTGGGGAAAAGTTCCATCCTGCTGTTCTTCCTGATGATCGTGGTCTTTTTCTTTCTGTTCTTCCCATTGCCCCTGCTGATTTTGTGCATAGCCACGGCAAGCCCCTGGACACCGTATATATTCATCGTTGTAATACTGTACACACTTACCTGGCTGTTCATGTTCCTAGGCCAGCGGCTAAACTGGTGGTACGGATTTTTGTGGCCCATTCTGTTCCTTAACCTTATTTATATGGCGACATGGTCATGGTTTAGGACGGTTTCGGGTAGGGGCTTTAACTGGAAAAATAGGGAGGTAAGCTGATGCCATATAAGCGCGGCAGACCTGTAATAGATCTTTCCGTTTGGTTCAGGCTGGCTTCGGCGGGGACCTTCGCCATACTCGTGCCGACCGTCGCCAAGCTGTTCAACTTTATGCAACACGGCACAAGGTACAAGCACCGATGGCGAATCTACGGCATACACCGCGCCATAACGGTTTCGAACCACACGACCTTTCTTGATCCAGTAAAAGTCGCCTGTCTTACATTCCCTAGACCGATTTTCCAGACATTGCTGGAAGCGACCGTGGAATTCCCCGTTCTGGGAACCCTGACCCGGCTTCTTGGCGGCGTTCCCATTCCGATGGAAAGGTATGGTTTTCGAAAAATCGCCGATATATGCGACAGGGCTTTTAAGTACCGCAGATACCTGCACTTTTACCCCGAAGGCGAATGCTTCCTGTACAGCCAGAAAATAAAACAGTTCCATTCCGGCGCGTTCAAGATTGCCGCGGAACTGGACATACCAGTAATCCCCATGGTGACGGTTTTCTCCGCTGGTCGGTTCAAGCCCTGGTCCTTTCTTGGCCGTTCCATACCATTGGAAACCCTTGTCGTGCTTGAGCCGGAATACCCGGCAAACTATGTTCGGCGCAATGACAAGGGCGAGATTTCGTACAAGTCTGTCAAGGAATTCGCCGAGGCGGTGCGGCAGAAGATGCAGACGGAAATTGATCGCCGTGGTGGGTGTCACGACTTTTTCCGGGGGCAGATGCAGCGGATGAAAGGGCTTAACGATTAGGATTGGTTTATAAAACACATCCGCTTGCCCTGTCTTTTCCCTCCCCCAATAACACAATGCCGATGGTATTTCCGCGAATAATCGGGTATAGTAGATCCGAGGGGAAGAATGGAAACAGCTACAACACTAAACGATTCTGGAATAGCCCTTACCGAGGCAAATCGGCCCAACGACGCAATCGCCCTCTTTCGAAAGGCTTTGGTCATGGAACCTGGCAACCCCCTTCTGTGGTTGAACCTTGGTATCGCCCAGCAGCGTACAGGAAACTACGACGAGGCAACAGAAAGTTTTCACCATGCCTTGAATATAGACGACAGCCTGACCGAAGCATGGCTTTCCATGGGGCTTATCTACTACGAAACCGATGAATTCGACCTAAGCGAGAACTGCTATCATTCGGCGCTGGCGCACGACGATGCCAATCCAAAGGTCTGGAATAACTTGGGGGTTCTGTCCTTTTCCAAGGGGGACTTTGACGATGCCCGGGGTTGTTTCGAAGAGGCGGTTAGCCTTGCCCCCCATTACTACGACGCGTTGTTCAATCTTAGGGACACATGCAAAAGGCTGGGCGACCACCGCGCCGCGGATGAATTCGAACGGGTTCTTTCGGGGCTATCAAACGGTCATGGTCCAATGGCTCACCCAGGGGCGTACTAAGGCATGAAAGTCCTGTACGTCGCCGAAATAGTCGGAAAGGCCGGGGTGTACGCATTCAAAAAGGCCCTTTCGGAACTTAAACGTCGGTATCCCTGGGATTTCCTTATCGCCTGCGCGGACGGCACGACTGGGGGCAACGGCCTGGGTAGGAACCATGCGGCGTACCTGCACAAGCTGGGGGCAAACGTCCTTACAACCGGTGAATGCTGCTTCTATAAAAAGGACCTTACCGAGAATTTCGAAAAGCTTTCCTACGTTCTGCGGCCAGACAACCTTAACCCAGAGGCTCCCGGCTTCGGTTCGCGGGTATACAGGGTACAAGGCGAAAAGATAGCCGTGGCCGTGCTTTTGGGACAAAACGGCTTCGCCAGGCTTCACGGCAGCAGCCCCTTTGTCCACCTACCTGTGTTACTGGAAAGGTTGCGCCAGGAAACGCCGTACATAATCGTGGATTTCCACGCCCAGGCAAGCGCGGAAAAAAAAGCTCTGTTCTTTACGGCAGATGGGCATTGTTCCGCCGTAATCGGTTCCCATATAAAGGTGCAGACATCCGACGAATGCGTGCTGCCAGGCGGAACCGCCGTCATAAGCGACGCGGGCCGCACCGGATCCTTCGAATCGGTGGGTGGCTGCGAAATCGCCTCCCGCGTAAAGGAATATCTTTCGGGCATCCCGGACTGGACCAAGGATGCCTGGGACAAACCGGTCTTGCAGGGCGTTTATATCGACATAGACACAGACGGCAAGGCCCGCTCCATAGAGCGTATCCGCATCGAAGTAGAGCAGCCGCAAAATGTGAAAAAGGCCGAAAAGGACGGTGAGACAGAGAGCGAATAAAAAACTACCGGCGTTATACTATACCTTTTATCCGATTTTCACATATAATAGAAATGATGCTGTTCGATTTTTTCTTCACGCTAAAGCGAATAAAAGTGTTTGCACTCGTCGGGGAAAGCGGTACCGGAAAGAGCTTTCGGGCCAAGCTTGTAGCGCAAAAATACGGTATCGAATACATCATTGACGACGGGCTATTGATCAAGGACAGCCGAATAATCGCGGGCCAGACGGCCAAAAAGGAAAAATCCTTTCTTGCGGCGGTAAAGGTCGCCCTGTTCGACGAAAAGCTCCACCGCGACGAAATCGCCCGCAAGCTCCAAAGCGAAAAGATACGTAAGATTCTGCTGCTGGGGACATCGGAAAAGATGGTCCAGAAGATAGCGGCCCGACTACAGATTCCCCCGCCAAAGAAAATCATCAAGATAGAGGATGTCGCAACCCAGGACGAAATCGACAAGGCAATACGGACCCGCCGTATCGAGGGCAAGCATGTCATCCCCGTGCCGTCCATCGAGGTCAAGCGCGACTACCCAACCATTTTCCACAACGCGCTACGCATCTTCATGGGTCGCCGCGAGTCGGGTATAGGTCCCACGCCAGGCGTACACGAAAAATCGGTGGTAAGGCCGTCGTACTCCAAACGGGGCAGGGTTGTCATTTCAGAGGCCGCGCTAAGCCAAATGGTAATCCACTGTGTGGACGAATGTAATCAGAACATACGCATAAAGAAGATCCTTGTGCGCAACACCGAGATAGGGTACAATCTGGCCATTACCATCGATGTTCCCTATGGTACCCAACTTGGGGGAAACATCCATGAGCTTCAGCAGTATATCATCGACAATATCGAAAGGTATACGGGTATTCTTATTGAGGAAGTGAACATCATAATCGACAAGATAATCCAGTAGGAGGGGACAGATATGAGATACAACTTTTTTTTGTTTTTGGCGAGTGCTGTCTTTACGCACGCCATATTCGCACAGTCGGCACCCGAAGTTGGGTTTCCAGTGCTTCGCACGGAACATTTCGAAATACACGCCGCTCCAGGGGATGCCGAAATCCTTGCCCGGCAGATGGAAGGCAGGTTTGCCGCGTATAATCAGGTGTTTCGCTTTAACCCGGAAAGACTTGCGCGGCCTTTAAGGGTCAGGGCCTTTAGGGACAGGGAGCAGTACGAAAGGTATGTTGCGGCCCGTATAGAAGGACCCGTGCCTCCAGGCGCGGTATATCTACATTTCGCCCAGGCGGAACTGCGGGAACTGGTAATCCACCTGGGGAACGAGTCCAGCACCCTACCCTTCCAGGCCTTTATCCAGTTTTTGCGGGCCTTTGTTCCCAATCCCCCGGCCTGGATACGGGATGGCTTTGGGGTGCATTTCGCCACGCTTGGCTTTGACAGCGAAGGCGAGCTTACGCACAGGGAAAACCTTATATGGCTTGACGCGGTAAAGGCGATGCCAGAATTGCCCTCGCCAGAATCAATAATGCGAACGCTTACACCAGAAACAATGGAAAACTTTCCCGGCCTGGCCTGGTCCCTCGTCTCGTTTTTCCTGAACTCTAGCAACGAAAATTACCTTCGCAGTCTTGCCGAAGGCTTTATGATGCTATCGTACCCAAACACGGTAGAGGAAAACATCGCGGGTGTTGTAAGTCGAATAACCATGTGGAACGACATGGGCGATTTGGCAAGGGATCACCTGGAATACCTTTATTCACGCAACTCGTTTATCGACCTTATTGCGAAAGGACAGGCCGCGTATATCGGGGGACGACCGGCGGAAGCGGCGGCGATATTCCGAAGCGCGTTGGAAATACGATCCGACCATTACGCACCCTGGTATTACCTTGGTCTTATGGCATATAACGCCGGCGACACCGTTACCGCCGAACGGTACTACCGCATAGCCCTGAGCTTTGGCGCGGACAACGCATCTATACTGTTCGCCATGGCCCTGAATGCCGCGACCGCAGGCAGAACGGACGAGGCCATAGCACTTCTGCGCCAGACCGCCGTGCTGGCCCCAGATCGTTTCGGCGAAAGGACCGAAAGGCTGATCGAGCAACTTGACAACATCAGGGAAAGGCGATGAGCGAAATTCAGGTACACTGCATCGACGGCAAGACTGGACAAGCAAAATCGATAAGCCGCCCCTACGGTACTGTCGCCGACACCTTGCTTTCCGATTTTGGCATTGACGAAGCCAAAACCGTGGCACTTAGGGTAAACAACGAGATTCGCCCTCTAAAAACCAGGCTTGCGGTAAGCACAACCCTGGAACCGGTAAACCTGGAATCGCCAGAAGGCACGATGATTTACCGCCGCTCGCTCGCCTTTCTTCTTGCGATAGCGGCGCAAAAGCTTTTCCCCGACCGCGGCCTGTACGTGGGCCATTCCCTGGGAAGCAGCTATTACTACACGTTCAATCTAGGCAAGCCGCCTACGGGAAATGACGTTACCGCCCTACAGGACGAGATGCAGGCCCTTGTACGGGAAGACCTTCCCATTACGTTCAAGTATCTTGCCTACGAGGAAGCCTGCGAGGTGTTCACCAAAAAGCGCCAAACCGACACGGCCCTGCTTCTTGAGCAACACAACACATCGCGAATAAAGGTCAACGAGTGCAAGGGCTTCCTGGATATTTACGTCGAACCGCTTGTGCCGCGCACCGGTTTTATTTCAGTTTTCGCCTTAATGCCCTACAAAGAAGGTTTTCTGCTTCGCTTCCCAGGCAGCGGCAAGGGGATGGCCCTTGGTACCTTCGTGGACGAACCCAAGATTTTCGATGTTTACAGCGAGTACAAGAAATGGGGCCGCATAGTTGGGGTACGGGTCGTGGGCGAGATGAATTCCCTGGTGGCAAAAAGGACCGTCCGCGACTACATAAGAATCGCCGAAGCTCACCAGGCCCACAAAATCGCAAAGATAGCCGAGCAAATTTACAGCAAAAGGGAAACGATAAAAACCGTACTGCTTGCCGGCCCATCCAGTTCCGGCAAGACTACTACGGCAAAAAGACTATCGATAGAACTGATGGTACTGGGCATAAAACCCGTCGCCATAAACCTGGACAGCTACTATGTGGGAAAGGACAAGACCCCCCTTAACGAAAAGGGCGAACCAGACTACGAATGTCTTGAGGCACTGAACGTCCCCTATCTAAACGAGCAGTTACAGGCCATTTACCAGGGAGAGGAAATAAGCCTGCCCGTCTATGACTTTAAAACCGGCAAAAGCGAAAAATCCGGTGGAAATAAAATTCGCATGGGCCGCCGCACGGTGCTGATAATCGAAGGCATACACGCCCTTAACGATGCCCTTACGCCAAGCATACCAAGGGAAAGCAAGTTCAAGTTGTATGTTTCGGCCCTGACCCAGCTTAACCTTGACGATCACAACCGCATACCAACCAGCGACAACCGTCTGCTGCGGCGCATTGTTCGCGACTCGCAGTTTCGTGGCAAGGAAGCCAGTTTTACTCTGGGGATGTGGCCAGATGTAAGGGCCGGAGAACGGAAATACATATTCCCATTTCAGAACACCGCCGACGTGGCCTTTAATTCCGCGCTTGACTACGAGCTTCCCGTGTTAAAGTACTATGCCGAGCCTCTTTTGCGGGCGGTAAAGCCAAGCCAACGCGAATACGCCGAGGCCGCGCGGTTGTTGTCGTTTCTGGGGAATTTCACCCCGATACCGCCGCAGTACGTGCCGGGGATAAGCTTGCTGCGGGAGTTTATCGGTGATAGCGAGTTTAAGTACTGAGGGGTTAGAATAATCCTTGACCAAGCCGCCATTCCATGCCATATTTAAGGCAGAGGTATAAAGATGACTGGCTGGGATTTTTTGGACAGATTTATGAGCACTTTTCCCCCGATAGCGGCAACCATTCTGTTTGTCGCGCTGTTGGTCATTTTCATTATTGGCTTCAGCAGGCATGGCCTCAATTTTCTAAAATACGGCTTTAGGCAAACCGAAATCAGCAGCTTGGGTACAAAAATATCGGAAGTCAACACCAAGATCGATGGCTTGCGTTCGGAAGTCAAGACCGAAATTGACGGCTTGCGTTTGGAGCTTACCACAATAAAGACGAATCATTTCGGACACCTAAAGGGCTTTCTCACCGAACTTACCAGCATTCTTTTGGACAAAGACATACTCAACAACACCGACAAGGCAAGGCTCGATAATCAGCTTCGAGATATGTAAGATATCCCACTTGCGGGCGTAAGCGTCAATGATATTTCGTGACAAAGGGTATTCACTTCGCGGGTCTGAACGGGGACAGCGAGCGGTCACGCCTCAAAATACGGGCAATATGGGCGTTCTTCTGGTATCGGTGCGGAAAAATACTCGCGCCCCTAATGCGTGGGCAGATACGGTTTATCGAGGGGCCGTTACGCATAAGCCAAGCAGGCTGACTTTATGGTTAGGTTTTTATTTTGAGGCATTACAGGTTTTTTCGCCCAAACGGGAAAAATTCGCGCGGCGGAGGCGCAGGGGGTGCTTGACTTTTTTCCCCGGTTTTTATAGCTTGAATAAAGGTTGCTTCCGCGAAGTGACTTGGCGGTTCGGCCTGGCCCGGACGTCCTGTTTTTCCTTAACCTTGGGCCGCTAGCTCAGTTGGTAGAGCATCGCCCTTTTAAGGCGGTGGTCGATGGTTCGAACCCATCGCGGCTCAAGTGTGGGCGGTATCCGAAAGTTTTATTCGGATGCCGCCCCTTTTTAATTCTTGACCCTCCCGCTTTCCCCCGATAATAGTGTAGAATAATAAAATTGATAGGTATATTATGCTGACAGGTCATGATGATTAGGCTTTAAGGCGGTACACTCTTTCCCACTTCCTGCACCAACGTGTGGCTTTTCAACGGGAACCTGCACATGTGGCACCCCATTCAGGAAATACCATACCGCCAATGGGAGGCGCCAAAGAACGGGCTTTTTAGGGTTAGAACGATTTTGAGGATGCGGTTCAATACACAACAGGCAAACGTATCTAACGTATTCAAGCCGATTATATCATAACAAGAGCCCCAAAAAGGTATGAGGTATCCTCAATTCCTGCTATTCAGCCAGCCGATTTTCTGACACTTATGGAACAGTGAAGCTACGGCGGGATTTCATAGCATGTATCTATACGTAATAATACCGTGAATTTAGGATAATCATAATATTTTCAGTCCAATTTTTTGAATTCGGCCAGTCTTAGGTCAACGGCTTGGGTAATGGCCGCCTCAAGATCGGACAGAACGCCTTCCCGGAACCGTTTGGCGGCTTCGTCCGTGAAAGGTATCATCGAAAAAAGCTGCGGGGTGTCGATTTCCAGGGCGGCGGCTATCCGCTCGATCATGTCGGGTGACGGGAATTTGTTTTTTTGCTCAATTTGCGCTATGTAATGCATGGAAGTTTTTACCCGTTCCGCCAGTCTTTCCTGCGAAATGCCCAGTCGCCGTCTTTGACTCTTCATGTTGTACGCCAACAATGCCCGAATACTTGTCATAGCCTATTGCTTTAGCCAAGTTTATTTTTTTCAAGGGCAGTTACTATGCCCTAAAAGGGACAGAAAAATGTCTATGACGATAATCTGTTCCTTATGGAAATATTGCAATAAATTGTCCCCACATGGTAATAACAAAGCATAGGGCTACCAGACGATCTTCGTTTGGAGCTTCATTCACAGGCTTGTAACTTCGTATATGTTCCCCGTTCGTGAGCCACGGACAAATTAGGAGAAGATAATGATGAAAAAATCTTTACTTGGAGTCGCCCTTGGGGTGGCGGCGCACATGCCTTTGGGGACCTAACTATGCAATCAAGACAGAGCCCCCGGAATCAAAACCTGACCTGCCAGTCCCCGAACGTCGTTCGGGAGCGTTATGAACCGGGGGCTTTGCCATTGTACCTTTCCGACCCGGAAGGTTGCAAGATTGAATCAAGGAGAGAACAATGAAGAAAGTATTGTTCGCAATCGGATCTGCTGTCGCGCTTTTGTCACTGATAGCATGTGGGCAAGCCATCGATTCTGTGGGGATCAATGCGGGAAGGGCGGGAAGCCCTGGCAATGTATCCATTACAGTATCGCCCGATGAAAACTGGGCCATAGTTTCGTGGACGGCGGGGGCAAATGCCAGCCAGCACGAAATTGTCAAGAGACAGGATGGAAGCAACAACCATATAGTGGTTAACCCCAGGGCACAAAGACACGGCGGTACGTTCTCGTGGAACGGTTATGTGTACGAGTTCACCGCCGGCACAAACGTCGATCAGTATTCGGCGGTAATAAGCCTTTTTGGTATAGCCGGGGATTTTTCCGTTGGGGTACGCTCGCTGCCATTTGACAGCGTTTCCGGTATGCTCGCGCATTCCTATGTAACGTGGCATGAAAGCGTAACGGCGTTCAGGGCCTTTGTCCCTGTGGAAAACGTGACTTTCCCACAGGCGATAACGGGCACGGTCGGAACCGAGATTGACCTAAACGCCCTTGTCACCATTACCCCGGCAACCGCGACTTTCCAGGACATAGATTGGACGGTCCAGGTTTGGGCCCCTTCTGTTAATACCTGGGTTACGCTCGAAGATGCTTCCAACGGGATATTCACGCCGCCTTTTGCCGGCGCGTTCAGAGTTAACCAAGCAAGCATTTGGCAGGGGGTTGGCTCAATGTCCAGGGTAGCGTCCAACTTTACGTTACAGTCCGATATATCCATTGTAGTTACGGGTGAAAGCTTTGTTCCCGCCACTGTTTCGTTCGGACAGGATATGCCTTTCAACGCAACTGCTGGACAACAGATTGACCTGAACGAATTTGTAAACGTGACGCCTGCGAATGCCACAAACAGAACCGTGACATCGTGGGAACTTGATCTGCAACAACTGGGGGAATGGGGGAGCACATGGGTAACTATTCCCGCCGATATTACCAACGGGACACTGACCCTGCCAAGTCTTGGCGAGACGGCTACGGTTAGGGTAAGGGCCATTGTTGAGAATGGTAGGTTCTGGACCGGGTCGGCATGGGATTCCAATGCCAATGCTACCTTCAGCATCTTTGTGACGGATCCCAACTTCGTACCGGTTACCGCAATTACCATTCCGCCGAACGTGAATTTCCAGGTGGGGGTTGAAATCGATCTGAACGAGATTGCGACCGTTACCCCGGCCAATGCGAGCAATCAGGTTATAAACTGGTCTGTCCTTGATCAAAATACTTGGACAATGCTCCAAATTACCGACGGTATATGGACACCGCAAATCACAGGATCAACTCAACTTACCGCAACCATACCGAACGGGGGTGCCGGAGGATCGAACGTTCAAAGGCAGTTCAATGTCCAGGTGCAAGCCCCGCAGTTGCCGCCCAACTTTGTGCAGGTTACCGATGTTATACTTCCAACCTCCATACAACCGGGAACCCAGATTAACTTGAATACCCATGCCAGCGTAATTCCGCAGAACGCTACCAACCGCACGGACATAAACTGGGATGTGCAGGTCATGGACGGTGTTGGTTCGTGGTATACAATCCAAGTCGCAAGCGGAATTTTCCCACTGCCAGCCCACGTAACACGATTAAACGTGCGTGCGAACGTGGTAGATGGAAATGGGCCTGGTCAGGATTTCCAATCCAACTGGCGCGAGATATGGATAGTACCGGCCGGGTTTGTACCTGTTACCGCTATTAACGGTATTCCCACGTCCGTTACGGCGGGGGCCGCGATTAACCTTAACACCGCAGCAACCGTAATGCCCGCGAACGCGACTAATCGAACCATACAGTGGGACTATTCAACGACGGGACAGTGGGGGCAGTTTACATCGATTGCCAATCCCGCATCATGGACCCCGCCAGCAGTATCGTCGTTTCATCTTAGGGCCACCGTCTTAGACGGGAATGCCCCGGGCAATCACTTTGCAAACACGGCTAACGTTTCTACAATGACAGGTGCTGGTTTTACGGCGGTTACCAACGTGACATTCGAAAGTAGCCAGGTAACCATTGCCGCTGGTGGACAGGTCAACCTGAACACAGGCGTTACAATTGCCCCTGCCAACGCGACCTTTAGTGCCATGCGGTGGGATAATATTCAGATTTCCGTGAGAAGATCGGACACTGGCGAAACACGGTGGATATCTATTACAGCCCCAGACGGCGTATTCCCCATGCCACAGGTACAGCAATGGGAAAGCGTGGTTAGCATTGGTGCGGATTTAAATATACCTAATGCGTATGGCATTGGATCGCATCACACTGAGTGGAGAACTATAATTGTGGTTCCCTCTAGCTTCACAGCGGTCACTTCCGTCACCATTACTGGCCTGCCGACAAGTAATACTGCGGGAAGCCCCGTAAACCTGAATGCCGCGACGGTTACCGTGTTGCCCGCCAACGCGACCAACCAGAACGTGATATGGGAAGTTAGCGGATGGGGTAATTTCCCTGGTGGCGTATGGACTCCAACATGGTCTGGCTCGTTCTCTGTTCGCGCGCGCGTCATCAATGGGACTCTCCCAGGTCAGGATTTCTTCTCTGAATGGGAAACGATAACCGTGGATCCCGCGCCGCTTCCAGAGGGTTTCGTGCCGGTTACGGGTATCGATTTTCCAGCAACAATATCAGGCATTTGGCCTGGGGGCTGGATTAATCTGAACAACTTTGCAACGGTGCAGCCTGGGAACGCGACAAACCAAACCATACAGTGGGGTAGTCAGGGTGGGGTTGAATTTTTCAATGTTAATGAAGGATGGAGTACTTGGGAAAGTTTCTCCATTGGCAGTGATGGTGGGGTGTGGTTGCCTAACCTTGGATCAGAATGGGTCATAATAGGCCTCGAAATCCCACCGGCAACCATACCCAACGGCTCCGCACCAGGTACAAGCTTTTCCACTGGCTGGAGATGGGTTAACGTACAGTAGCACAATAATCCGAATTCGCCGGCACTCCACGCCAGCGAAAACCTGGTAAAAAATGAAACGCCCTGCCGCCTTATTATTCGGGTGGCAGGGCGTTTTTTGCACTTTCCGAAAACGTGGTGTCAAGGTTACGCGTTGCATCAAATTGTGGGCCAAGCATGGAGCTTGTCGCGTGAAAATTCGTTTATTGACCATCCCGCTTTCGCCCGATAAAATAAAAACTATGAACAAGTTCATCCTCCTTTCCTGCGCCCTGCTCGCCGCCACCCTGCTCCTTTCCTGCGCCAGGCCCAGGGAAATGACCCCGCAGGAGCTGGAAGGCTTTGTCCCGGCGGGCGCGGCCGAGCTTATCGCCCGTGCGCTGTACAGGCCCTTCCCCGGGTTTGAGACGGCGTTCGTGCCTGGCGTGCAGGGCGGGACATGGAACACCAGTATGCTCAACGAGCCCAGGACCTTCAACAGGCTTGTGGCGGAAGGGGATGGGGACAGCATGACAATACAGAACCGGGTGCTGGACTTCCTGGCCGAGTATGATACGGTAACCAGGCAATGGGTGCCCAGGGTGGCCTCGTGGGAGATAATTGTGGACGAGGCCGCGGACACGCTGGACATCGTTTACACGCTTAGGGATGGGCTTTACTGGACGTACTACGGCTCGGATGTAAGAATACCCGTTACCAGCGACGACTTTGTTTTCTGGCACAATGAGATAACCGGCGATGTAAGGATGCGCAGCAGCGGCTACAGCGCCCAATATGTGATGATGCCGGACGGTACCGAGGTTCAAAGACGCGCCCACAGAATCGATGAGCACAGTTTCCGTATACATTTTCCCCGTATCGTGGCAAACCCCGTGTTCACCACAAACATGCAGGTAGGCCCCAGGCACCACTTTGAGCCGGCTCTGCGCGAAGGCGGGCCGGACGCGGTGCGGAATCTCTTCAATATATCGGTAGATCCCAGGACCCTTCCGTCCATGGGGCCTTGGCACATAAGCGAGTACAGTCCTGGCCAGCGCGTGGTGTTCACTCGTAACCCGCATTTCTGGGAAAGGGACGTAAACGACGTTACGATTGCATATCCTGACAGGCAGGTCATGCGGATTTTGCCGGACCAGATGACCCAGATGCTCCTTTTCATGCAGGGCCACCTTGAATCCTTTGCTGTACGCGCCGAGGACCTGGCCGCGATAGTCGATCATCCATATCCCGCGTGGACGGTCTACCACAACGACGGGGCTATGGGTTCTAACAGTCTGTGGACCTTCAACCAGAACCCGGTGAACTACGGCGAGCCCTGGCACGAATGGTTCAACCAAAGGGAGTTCCGCCAGGCTATGAGTTCCATGCTGAACCGCGAAAGGATAATCACGCAGGTTCATCGGGGGTTGGCAATGCCCACCTACTGGTGGTTTCCACCGGCCAACGAGTTCCACAACCCGGACATCCGTCTAGAGTGGACCCATAACCCGGAACGCGCCCTGGAGCTTCTGGCATCTATAGGCATGGTTCGCGACGCGCAGGGGATCATGCGCGACGGGCAGGGCCGCCCGGTGGAATTCGACATATCCTTCCCCGCCGGGGCCGGGACATGGGAGGACATGGCGGCGATAATCGCGGACGAACTTGCTGGTATAGGTATAACGGTTACCCCCGTCCCCACGGACTTCCAGCGGCTGGTTAGCCAACTGATGGGCACATTTGACTGGCAAACAACGATGATTGGGCTTTCGGGCGGCGCGCTCTTTCCCACTTCCGGTACCAACGTCTGGCTTTCCAACGGAAACCTGCACATGTGGCACCCCTTTCAGGAAACCCCGTACCGTGAGTGGGAGGCGCGAAAGGACTGGCTCTTTAGGGAGGGAATGTTCACCTACGACCGCGAGGTGGCGCGGGGGCTCTGGAACGAGTTTCAGGAGCTGATGCTATACGAGATGCCGCTTATCTGGATGGCGCGGATCCACGGTTTCGTCGCGATAAACGACCGCTGGGACCAGACCAACTTCTTCTTCGACAATTCCGGCGGGGCGCGGGTGGATCACCTGTTCACCTACA
>Ga0209755_10004052_pt1 | contig 17696 bp, 13 predicted proteins | sample TergutCo191P1_FD_187301 | JGI IMG/M metagenome (GOLD analysis project Ga0209755, IMG submission 187301) | Cornitermes sp. P1 segment gut microbial communities from Petit-Saut dam, French Guiana - Co191P1 (SPAdes) (version 2) | ecosystem: Host-associated > Arthropoda: Insects > Digestive system...
TTGGTAGGCGTGTTCTTTTAGCTGGTTTGAAGCTTAGGGAGCTTGTTGTAATTCCTACACTGGCAGGAGTAATAGCTTGATTTAATTTTCTGTGCGATTTACAAAGAATTTCACTCGTAAGATACTAACATATTGGAGACAATACGTCACCCAACTAAATTAAGCGACGAATTCCAAGTTGGTGAGGTTACTACTCATGATGTGATTGTGTGGGTTGAGAATTCGTTGACTAAAAGTAAAAAGTTCAGTTTACTTGGTCGAAACACACTTTTAACTCACCCCGAAATAGAAATAACCGTAGTCGATGTGACGGAAAAACCAATTGAGCGTCCTAAAAAATCAACAAAAATGGTATAGTGGTAAAAAGAAATGTTACACCTATAAAACGTAGTTAATTGTGAATGTTAAAATTTATGAGATGATTTGTACTGCTTATGCTGAGGGTGTGTGCATGGTTTTAGGTTTTATGAGGTTAGTGTGGGTGAGAAGTTTTTGGAGTGTGTTTTGGTTGGTGGGGATTTGGGGTGTGTTGGGGTTTTAAGGTTGTATAAGAATAGTTGTGTTTCTAAGAAGAAGTCTAAGGGTGGGGTGTTGTCTGTTTTGGAAAAGTTGGATGATGGGTGTTTTGTTCGTGTTAGGATTTTGATTGAGCCTCTTTATGCTAAGGTTAAGGTGTTTAAGTTTGTTGGTGTAGGTATTGTAATTGTTGTAAGTGGTTTGGGTTGTGATTGGCTTTGATTTGTGGTGTAATTAATTTTGAAAACAAAAATTAAATCCGAGGTGATCTATTATGTGAAAAAGCAGGAGCAGACCGTGTAAGTGAAGCAGCAGCCAAAGAACTCGCAGAAGCCCTCTAAAAAATAGGCATAAAAATAGCTAAAAACGCCCTAGACTTTGCAATGCACGTAGGCAGAAAAACCATAAAAGCACAAGACATAGAAATCGCCGCCAAAAAATCATGGAAAATAGACATACACAAAAACGTGACCTTTTTAGCCAGATAACATTGGTATAAAAAGGATAAAAATGTGACAAACAAGACAAAGAATTGTTGGGTGTATTCATAAATGGCTCTATTGCTCTTGTACTGTGCGGTTGCGTTTAAGCAATTTGATTTTTTTTGTGTAACGCCACCAAAGTCTTAAAAACATGATAGCCGTTGAAAGAATCAGTATCATTATTGCTGCGTTAGTAATAACGTATCGTGAACCATTTTCTAGAGCGGTTATAAACATGCCAATTGGAGAGAAACTAATGCACAGTTCAGCACAACCTATTACAAGCCAGGTGTCGGCGATTCGTTTATAATGTTTAATTCGAGAGTCTAAATCACTATATATCTGGAAGCCCCCGTCTGTGGCTTTTTTTCTAAAATATACCCATGTACGGTATGTATCAACATGTTCCACACCATTTTCTTCCATAAACTGAATATATCGTCTGCTTTCGGGGTGGTTAATACCGTGCTCTAAAAGTTCAATACGATAAATATATTCCCCCGGCACACAGTTCTCAAAGGTGTAGTGACACCAGCTATATGCTGTCATAGCAAATCCTTTAGCTACTTTTTCGTTTAGCCATTTTTCCTCTTTTTCATAATCCCAAAATGCCTTCCAAATTTTTGTTTTCACTATTAAGTACTCTCCAATTTATTTTTGCCATTATTGAGTAGTTCTTCTAGGCGCACAAGTTCTTGTTGAAGAAATTTGCGACCTAGGTCGGTAATGATATATTCTTTTTTGCGAGAACCGCTATCGCCAGTTACGGCGCAAATCAATTGCTTTTCCAGTAGAGTGTTAATTGCGCCATACAATGTTCCAGCTCCAAGAATTAGCCGGCCGTTGGTTAATTTAACGATATTTTGCATTACTGCGTAACCATGTATGGGTTCAAGCATTGTGAGCAGAATGTAGTAAACTGCTTCTGTGAGTGCCCCTTGTGAAGTATTTTCAGTCATGTCACACACCATTTTTTTATTACGTTACACGCTATATCGTTAAACGTAGTAATGGGTGGTTGTACAAGTATATAAGTGTGTCTAAACAGAAACAGCATAGTTTCACGCTGTAAACAAATGGGCCCTCACTATACCCGTCTTTGCCCAATTCAGAGTAAATGGCACACAAACATTAGATAGTGTTAGTTATTGGTTGATGAGTATGTTGAAGTATAGTGTTGTTGTGTAGATGTTGATGGTGAGTGTGTATGGTGTTAGTGTTTGTGAAGTGTCTCTCTTGTGGGAGTATAAATGTTGTAAAATTCGGTAAATGGCCAATGGGGTACAAAGATTTATTTGTTGAAACGAAAAATGTCCACGTTCAACATTTCAACTGGACTACAGGTATCATGTTTGTGAGTCTGGGGTAAAGTTTGCATGTTTGAAATGGTTATAATTGGTTCAGGCGTACGTGATATTTCTCGTGTATTTCGCATAAGTGTTGATGTGGTTATTGGTACATTGAAAAAAAGAAAGCTGGAACGGGTAAGTAAATCTAGTTTATCTTTTAATCCATAGAGATTCGTCAAAAATCACTGTTGAGTTTGTTTGTGTTGAGGCAGCAGGGATGGGTGAGGTGTGGTCTTTGTTCATGATAAGGGGTATCGGTGTTGGTTTTGGTATGTGATGATCATAGACGGGTGTGGTTTTGGTGTATACGTTTGGTATGTGGGAGTATCGTGTTTTGGAGGAGGCTGCTTTTGTTTTTGAGGCTTTTTAATATTTTGAAGGTGTTTGTGGTTGGTAATTATATGTGTGAAAAGATTTTTGGTGTTGATAAGTTTTTGGTTGGTAAGTGTAATACGCAGAGAATTGAGTGTAAGTATTTGTTGTTGTGTATTTGGGTGAGTGGTTGGTGCGAAGAATTTTTTGGTTTTCGAAGTCTCTTCAGATGCACAAGGTGGTAGTTGGTTTATGTATTAATGTGAAATTTTTCAAACGACCCCTTTCATAAACCAATGTTTAACACTATCTTTCAAGTGGCTCGCAATTTTTGAAGGCAGTTTCAGAAAGCATGTGTAGCATAGCTAAATTAGATGTTTATCAAAAGATGGACAATATTGTAGAAGATCTTAACATTAAAAAAAGTACGGAAAGTCTGGCATCTTTAAAATCAAAGAAAATAATTGAAATTTTCAAAGCTGTTGGAGTAGATGTGAATTCTTATGGGTTGCTTAGTATGTACGATAAAGAAAATGCTATAAGTGAAGCACTAAAGAAGCTTACGTCTGACCAATTTGATAAGTTAGCTGATGTATATGCTAAAATGATAGAACGGGAATATAGGTCTTTTTTTGAAAGTTAAAGGTGTGTTCTGACTGTTAAGTGTTGTTTGTTTGTTTGGGTTTTGGGTTTAGGTTTGTTTTTGGTTTGTTGAGCGGTATTCTGCAAATTGGGTGTAAAATTTTTTCTGTAAATGTGTCCAAGTTCCATTAAAATGGTTAATTTTTGGCGTTATTTTTTCGGTTGATTTATATATTGGTGTTTTAACTATGGTTGTGCATTAAAGAGGAATATCTTAAATATGGGTTCCAAGTCTCCAAGAGGCGAATTTGCCGCAAGGCAATTGGCAAAGAAACGGAAAAATTTCCGTTGGCATGATCGTTACTTTAACAGGCGTATGCTTATGCTAGATGAAAAAGTTGACCCTATGCAGGGTGCGCCCCAATCTAGGGGTATTGTTCTAGAAAAAGTAGGTGTTGAGTCAAAACAGCCTAACAGCGCCGTTAGAAAATGTGTCCGCACACAACTCATTAAAAATGGCAGAACAATTACAGCTTTCTTGCCCGGTGACGGCGCACTTAACGTTGTCGATGAACATGATGAAGTCGTCGTTGAGGGTATCGGTGGCACAAGAGGCGGTGCTATGGGAGACATTCCCGGTGTACGCTGGAAAGTAGTAATGGTAAACGGCGTATCCTTAAATGAGCTAGTTTACGGACGAAAACAAAAACCATCAAGGTAATAGTTATGAGTGCACAAACAACCGTAGTCCCATCACAAGAAATCAAGCTTTTCCAAAAATGGTCCTTTAAAGAAATTTCTGTAGTTGACATTGGACTACAACGTTACCTAAACTTGGTTCCAATGGTTGCCCCCCATAGCATGGGACGCCATGAACACCAAAGATTCCGTAAAGCAAAAGTAAACATTGTAGAACGCTTAATCAACGGCTTAATGCGTAGCGGCAAAAACAGTGGCAAAAAAGCCAAAGCAACAAACATTGTAAAAGAAGCCTTTGAAATCATTAACGTAAAAACAAACAAAAACCCTGTAGAAGTACTAGTAAAAGCAGTAGAAAACGCCTCACCATGCGAGGACACAACAAGAATCAGCTATGGTGGTGTCGTCTATCACTTATCAGTTGACGTCGCACCCCAACGCAGAATAGACCTAGCCATACGTCACATAACCGCCGGCGCAAGAAACGCATCACTAAACAATCCACGCAGTATCCAAGAAACCTTAGCAGACGAACTCATCTTAGCCGCAAACAAAGACATAAAAAGCGCCGCAGTCGCAAAACGCAACGAAATCGAACGCGTCGCACAAAGCAGCAGATAAACTGCTCTCTTTTCACTTTACCACACATTTTCATTTTTTCAATTTTTTTTTCTAAAAATAACTTGCTAATTTGAGACTATTTTAGCCTGAACGCGTATGAATTTCCACAATGTCCCCATCATCTAAAACAAAACTTAGTCCAACTTTTTTTGGACTAAATGGTAAACGCTTAGCCCAAACCATAGCAAACAAAAAATTACTTATAAACTCTTTATGAATACTCTTTGCCAAATCTCCTATAGTCGTTCCTTTTTTAAGCGCAAAGGGCCGTCCCGTATCCGTTTTTGAACCCGGCTCTTTAGTATATATACGTATGATACCTAAACTTTGAATTAACGCCTTACCTAACTCTTCAACACCCAATTTCTTCTCACAGGACATAGGCACAATTTGAATTCTATTATTAACATGCTTTTTTAACTTTTGCAAATTCGCTATCGTACCCGGACTATCCGCCTTATTTGCCACAATCACCGCCGGCTTATACGTCGTAGTCTCAAAAATCGCATCCTCCACATCATCAAGAGTTACCTCCCCCCCAATCCTAACAATAGCATCACGAATTTTATAACCCCGCAACAAATCCTCCACCTCCCTTAAAGTACAGTCAATTAATTTGCCAACCAAAATAACCCGCAACGCCGTACCCGCATGACGCCTCTCAACCTCCACACGACCATTAGGCTTCTTTACCAAAACCCTACTCTTCTCCAACTCTGAAATAACCAACTCCACCTGCTCCACAGGATTACGCGCTAAATCAACCATCAAAATTACGCCATCAGCATTTCTAGCAACCCCCAAAGTCACCGGACCCCAAGCACGCCCATCCCCACTCCCCTCCATAACCGCCGGAGTCTCAACTAACTGAAACTGAACATCCCCAAAATCCATAATACCCGGAACCGGCTGCGTCGTAGTATACTTTGTAGGCGAAACAAAAACATTAGCCTTAGTAACCGCCTGCATCAAACAACTCTTACCCACATTAGTAGGCCCCAAAATAGCAACCTGCGCCGACCCCTCCTTCTCCACAAACAATTTCGGCCCACCACTACTCTTACCCGTACCCTTACGCTTCTTATCCTCAAGATCCTCCCGAATCAACGCAATCTTACGCTTAATCTCCCCCCGAAGCTTCAACGTACCCTTATGATGCGGAACATACTTTAGAAACTCTATCATTTTCTCCATTTTATCTCTAGGAGCCCTAGCAGCTTCAACTTCTTCCCACTTATCAAGCGCCTCAGGCGGAAGATTTGTCGGCATATAAACTTCAAAAAATATACCACAAATCAACTTTAAGTCTATTTCGAATCCAACACCCCCATTTCTGTCTATTTGATGAATATGTTAACAAAACTTAGCAGACTTGTGCAGTGCCGCCACGTATATATGCGGGGTAGACAACATTTTTACTAATGCAACAGCAGCCGTTAGGAGCACTTAGCATGGACGATAAACATTTAGGTTTAAACGTTAACTCCAAATCTAATTTACGCCACTCACACAACAAACGAGGCGCATTTTTGTTTTTTGTCTCTTGTTTACTTCTTGTATTGATGCTGTTTGGTTCATGTCTTACCTCTGCACTTAACAGCAGTAATAGTGGTAATGGTGAGGTTTCTCTTTTTGTGTTAGAGGCTTCTAATGTTGATGTTGTAGTTAGCAATGAAGCTGAACTTTTAACAGCTGTTAACACTGCAACATCAGGCGTATCTGTTGTTATTGCACTTGATAGAGACATTACCCTTACAAATTCCCTTGAAATTTCTGAAGGCAAAGATATTACGTTAACAAGCACAGTTGCTGCTGATAAAGTTGGGTTTTACAAGTTAACCTGTTCAAAGGTTGCTTCTGAAGGGTTTTTTTATGTAACTATTATAGTTCGTCCTGACGCAATATTGTGTCTTGATGGTATTATTGTAACTCATGAGTCGGGTTCTACTGGTTTTGGTGTATGGGTTTATGGTACACTTATAATGTATAGTGGTGAAATTTCTGGCAACACAGGTGGTGGCGTAAATAATGTGGGTGTTTTTGAATTGTATGGTGGTGAAATTTCTGGCAATACAGCTGTTAATGGTGGTGGTGTACAAAATAACGGTTCTTTTGAAATGTTTGGCGGTGAAATTTCTGGCAACACCGCTAGTTCATATGGTGGGGGTGTGTATAACTTTTGCAGGGATCTATCTATTTTGAAGTCTGGGTTTACTTTGTATGATGGTATAATTTCAAATAATCACGCTGACTCTGAAGGCGGAGGTGTATACAGTCAGGATAGCCAATTTTCAATGTTGGGCGGTACGATTTCAGATAATACCGCTTTAAATATCGGTGGCGGCATAAGTTTTAGAGATAGTTTTGTTGAAAAGTTTTGCTCTTTTGACTTGTCTGGTGGGGTGATTTCTGGTAACACTGCTAAGCATGGTGGTGGAGGCGTATCTAATATTCAGGGAATTTTTATTATGTCCGGGGGCAAAATTTCCAAAAACACCGTTTCACACGATGGTCACGGTGGTGGAGTATCAAATTATCTTGGTACTTTTAAATTATCTGGCGGGATGATCTATAGTAACACAGCTTCAAACGGTGGTAATGATGTATATAACAAAGATGGAGTTGTATACTATTTTGGTGTAAGAGATGTTAGACTTATTATTTGTGTAAGTGTTGTATTTGTGATGTTGGGCGTTATTCTGGCGGTAGTTGCGTTTTTTATGTTCAAAAAAAGGCGAAGGGTGCCTGTAATGGAAAATTTGAGTCATGTATGCTGATGGTCAGGTTGTACTTTAATTTCTTGGAAAATTATTTATGGGTGAATAAAATATTTGAAAAAAGGCGGTTTTATAAGTCGTAGGTTAAATGTTTGATGTAATTGTGTGGGTTTGTGTGAAGCTCTTGTAGGTTTTGTTATGGTGTGAATTGGCAAACTTTTTTGTTGTGTGGTGATATGTTGTTGTGTTTGTTTTTTGATGTTCTGTTGTCTTATTAATTTTATCTGTCTCTTTCATATCTGCAATTAGAGGTTTTAAGTGGTAAAAAAAATTTTGTTTGTATACAAAGACGGGCATGGTTCGGTGTGTAAATTTTAAAATTGAAAGAAAATTTTTATAGTTTAAACGGTTTAGTTTGTACATGAGATGGTTTTAGTGAACATTGAATTAATTAACAAAGAGTCTGAAATTGCAGTAGCAGTAAAGTTTGAGGCTGTAAACTTTAACAATATGGCTGAAATTATGATGGAAAGCTACCAAAAACTGTGGACCTATTTAGCTAAATGCGGCAAACAAATGGCTGGTGCACCATATTGCAAGTACACAAATGGCAGTGAGAATTTTATAAAGTTTGATATAGAATTAGGTATACCCGTCAGCGAACCTTTACCCAGTCAAGGCGAGTTTTACATGAGCAAAACCTGCGAGGGCAAGGCAATTACAGCAATACACAAAGGCGCATACAAAGACATTGAAAAAACCTATACACCCCTGATGCAATATCTTGTTGAAAACAAGCTAGAATCCACCGGCGTATACTACGACTACTACATCAACAACCCCGCAGACACACCCGAAAACGAACTACTTACAAAAGTAATATTCCCAATAAAATAGATACTTAACCCCCATCCTTTCGATTGGTTAACGTTATGTTACGATAGGTTCTTTGTGTGTTATGTCCAAAATAGGGACGAAACGTAATTTGTTCTTTGTACATCAACTGTTAGGACTTACATTCAGCAGTTTGACCAAAAACGGGTAAAAATAAATTATCTCTCGATAAATATCTAAAAAATAAGAAAAACATTGCATAAATAACTAAAACCTTGTAAAAACTTGTAACATAACCAAATCAACTTATTTTTTTCCCGAACTGCTGAATGTGAGTTAGGCGTCTGTTAATACGGGATTTAACGAAATGGAGCTGCGATATCGTGCACTCTTTTTCTTTTATGCCCTATTTTCATGGTATGACCCGAGTGGTGTTGATATACATGTGGTTTGTTCAAAATAATAAAACGAAAGTCGTTTGTCCGAGTTAAGCGTTGGTATTTTGTTATTTGAATTCTGATTTGCGTTTGAACGTCTTTAACATTTATAATATGTGTGGTTAGCATAGTGCTGAACTTATGAATAATGTTGTAATGTTTTATGCTATTATTCGCGATCTTTGAGTCAGCCTAAACACATACGTTACAACATACGCATATATATCTCTGTATATTATTTTTTAAAAAACTGGAGAATAAAAACATGAGCCGCTTACCAACACAACTAAAATTTAACTTACAAAAAACCTCTGCTAAAAACATATTTTTAACACTTGGAACATTACTATTTATTTTAATCATACTCTCATCACTATTCTTTATGCATAACAACGGTTTCACATTTGCCTCTGGTGAGAGCACTATCACAAGTGATGCTGGGCTTTTGTCTGATTTGACACCAAAATATCTTGGTCTAACTGGTGGAAAATTCATCGCGCCAATCATCCCACCTGTTACTGGGTCTATACCTGTGTCTAATAGAGAACAGTTAGCCGCTATAGACCGAACACAACAAACAGCACAAACAGGTCCAGAGCATCTGAAAAAATACCATCTTGACGGAATATATCATTTGGTTGATGATATTAATTTGTCTGGCGAGGAGTGGATACCCATTGGAAATGTCAACTATTTTACAGGTATATTCGATGGGCAAGGATATGTGATACATAATATGGTAATCAACGGTAATCAGCAGTATACTGGACTTTTTGGCCGTGTTGATGGGGCGCACATAATTAATGTTGGTATAGACAGTGGTTGTATAGATATCAATTTTGGCGGTCAGTTTGGTGCTGCTTATGCGGGAGGAATTTGTGGCTTTGCTGTCTCATTTTCAGGTGTCACAGTCAGTAATTGTTATAATGTTGGTGATGTTTCCGTTTTTTCTACTTCTGGTAGTGCATGGGCAGGCGGGATTTGTGGTAATGCACCAATTGGTGCAATAATTAATAATTGTTATAATGTTGGTGATGTTTCTGCCTCTTTTACTTACTCTTCTTCTGCTTCTTGTTATGCTGGCGGAATTTGCGGCGTTGCCTCAGGCGTTGCAATTAGTAATTGTTATAATGCTGGCGGTGTCTCTGCCTCTTCTACTTCTATGGATAGTTCTTGTTATGCTGGCGGAATTTGTGGCTATGCCTCAATTGGTGCAATAATTAGTAATTGTTATAATGTTGGTGATGTTTCTGCTTCTTTTACGTCTGGTGGTGCTTATGTGGGTGGGATTTGTGGTTATGCGTCCTCAATTTCAAGTGTCACCACTATTGGTAATTGTTATAATGTTGGTGATGTTTCTGCTTCTTTTACGTCTGGTGGTGCTTATGTGGGTGGGATTTGTGGCGAAGTAGTGAGTGGTGTAATTGGTAATTGTTATAATGTTGGTGATGTTTCTGCTTCTTCTTCCACTCCTGCTACTTTTGGTTATGTGGGTGGCATTTGTGGCTCTACTCGGAGTGGTGTAATTAGTAATTGTTATAATGCTGGCGGTATCTTTGCTCCTGTTCGTTATACGCCTTATGTGGGTGGGATTTGTGGCGAAGTAGTGAGTGGTGTAATTGGTAATTGTTATAATGTTGGTGATGTTTCTGCTTCTTCTTCCACTCCTGCTACTTTTGGTTATGTGGGTGGCATTTGTGGTTATGCGTCCTCAATTTCAAGTGTCACCACCATTAGTAATTGTTATAATATTGGCAATATCTCGTTAACTTCTTCCTCTCCTTTTGCGGGCGGGATTTGCGGTTTAGCCGAGTCCATCACCATCAACAATTGTTATTGGCGTATTGAAAGTGCTCAGTCAGTAAATGGTAATTCACAAGAGCCAAAAATAGGCGTGTGTTCTGATATAGATACAACAACTGGGCTTACATCTGTCGCTATGAGATCTAAAAGCAGTTATGAAAACTGGGATTTTGACACCATTTGGGACATAAGTCCATTTGAAAATGATGGATACCCGGTATTAGCCTTAGCCTTTCTAAGAATTGACTCTCTCATAACAGATAAAACCGCCTACTCTTTCTTTGAAGAGATTGAAATCAAAATTACTGCCAAAGTAACTAACGATTGGTTTGAAAAACTCTGTAACAACTTTGAAAATCGTGTTGAGTTACGTCATAGCATTGTAGGAAAACTTGACATAATATATGCTATATATGATCAACCCACCGAGACTTTAACCTTAAAAGTTACAAACCCACTCAACGAAGATGCCACTGCCAGAATCGATACTATCACACTGTATATTGATGGACATGACACCGGAAAATTATGCCCTTATATGAACAAACCCCTGATTTGGGCAGACAGCGTAAGTATATCCAGCCCACTAACAAACAACATTATGTATTATACAGGTGGAACAAAAACTTTCACCGCAACAATTGACAGCCCAGCAGTCGCTACATTCAGAGATTCTGACTTTATTTGGTATATCAATGGTGGTTCCATTGACACTATAACTGCTAAAAGTTTTTCAATCAACCCTAAAACAGATAAATATCCACTCAATACAGAAATCACTTTGACTGCGTACCCAATGGATTATGTGTATGGTAGAGGCAGTCAAACGGCGTACGGACAAATCATTTTTACTATTTCCAATGAAGCACCACACACTCTCAATATTGACGGGCAAAGCAAAAATCTGGAGATTTTTGAGGGCGGCAAAGCTGTGTTGCTTCTAGATAGTCCTGCGCATAGTGCTCTTATGGAAGTTGGTATACGATATAATGTAAAGGTTTGGGAATACACTGGAAGTCAGAAACTATCTGATTATACAGGCACACCCATATGGACAAATGTTGAATCTTGTAATGATTATGTCGCATCTATTAGCATTGATTCTTCCACACTTAGTTTAGCATCTACTACAGACGGAATATCAAAATATTTTGTCTATGCGTATTTTGATGACGGCACGGCAATTGAAGGTGATACCGCTGTTTTAACCGTTAAACCTTGTCCCTTGCGTATTGTGTTTGATAACTATAATATGTACAACACCGTTGACATGAAATCCGTGCCAATTTCATGGACTGTAACCGGTTCTGGAAATATTCAAACAACTGTCAAAATAAACGGAGAAGAGCTATCATCGATCAACTCGGACGGAAAAAGCGTTAATGTTCAAATTGATTTATCAGGATCTGGCCTCCGAGACGAATATATGGTCAGTGTAACGGTTACAAATCAATATGGAGGATCTTACACAAGTGATGCTATCTTTTATGTTTACAACAGCAACACATTGACAAACACATTTGAGTCTTCAATTATTATTGATAATACTCCAAAGGTCGCTGGAAAGAGCAGTGCTGAGTTGCTCAATATACGTGACGACTTGACATTGGTGTACTCTATGCATATTGACCCAAACAATTCTGCATGGTCAGCAACCAATGATGTGTTAACCTACCAGATCGAAGACACCACTGTTGCAGACGTGTACTATCTGGGTGCTAGAGGCTTGGTGAAAGCTTCATCGGATTTGGCATTATCCCCTTTTACGCCTATACGGGTTATCGGCAATCAGAATGGTCAAACAACACTCACCATTACGCACGCCAAGTCGGGAATGTCTGTAAAAATACCTGTTTCTGTTGTTACACTGGAAAACAAACTCTATATGATGACAACCTCACCGGTTATCATTACTGAGGTCTCTTATACTAATGATGATGGTATCTCCAAAACTGTTGATGCAACTGTTTTTAGTAGTTCTGATGTTGCTATTTATGAACAAAGCGGAATAGTTGGTGAGATTAAATTTAGGGGTGTACTTGGAGGTGAAGTGTATCTTGGTTCAATTCGTGCTTCACAGTTAACTACAGGCGAACCAGACACGATAAGCAACACAAATTCTTATCCACTAAATAGCGTCAGTATGAGGCGGGTAACAAACCAAACCTTCTTCACATATCTGCCCGATGGACGTCCCTATAATGGTGAGGTGACTATCTATGGTGGATTATACAAAAACGGGGTTTTTGTTGAGGATTCAATGCGAATCGTGGGACAGGAACGCAATGCTGAGGGTTGTGGTGGATCGTTTAGCATAGCAATGGATTCCAACGATTTTGGCAAAATTAGTATAGGCGACAATTTAAAGTTTGCATATGAACTCATTTTTGATGATGGTTATGCGCCGCAACTTGTATTTGTAGACGGTTTTTCAAACAATAATGACAACATCAAACTTGGCGATGCAATTCTACGATTACAGCCATGGACTGGTCAAGGCTTTACAGCAGTACAGTATTTGTATCAAGATAGCGAAGTTGACATTACAAACAGCAATGCGTATATCGGAATAGACGATGAAACTGGTGGTGGTGTTTTAGTTGCGAACATTGTAGCAAAAAACGGCATGGAATTTACAAGCTTCAAATACGTTGACGAATTCGGATATGCTCCACCCAAACAAAACATTGACTACACATACGGTAACTTGCTCTTTCTAAGCGACAAATACACATATCTGTCGCTTGAATTGACAGTTGACGAAGATTTGAAGCTAAAAACCTGCGAAACACGTCATTACACAATATACGGACGCGACAACAAAGGCAACATACAAAACATAGATTTACCCTTTGACATAGTCAACGGAGCAGGCTGGGTTATTCCATCAGAAATGCTTAACTTTGATATTAATTTATCAGGTGTTACCACTGACACTTCTTTTATCAACACAGCGCTAAGCAGTACAAGCGGTGGTAATAATATTGCATCAGATCTATTGAATCAGGTTCTCAAAAAAGGTATTGATCTACCTCTAACAAAGGGCGTCCTTCCAGTCAATGTTCAGATAAAGCAAAAAAATGACAACCCCTTAGTCTATGAGGTAAAGGGAGTTGTTTCATACGATTTATTAGCAAAAAATGGTCCAAAAGAAGTATATTGGTCCAAGGCAGGTGAAGGGCAAGGAACTTATAAAGTCCATACAGATCCCGAATGTCCTTATTTAAAAAAGTCATTAGAAAACGGTAATTATGGATACGGAAGTATAAAAGATGCAACAAGTAAAGGCATACTCGGCGGTTTCTGCTCAGGTGGTATATACCCAAACTCTGGATGTGCCACTAATGATTATGCCGATGAATTCGAAGATCTATTTGAAAAATCAAGAGATGAGTATCTTAAAGTACGCAACGGTTATAGCTCAAATATGGTTTCTACAAGTGCAAAAGTTGTCGGATACTTGACAGCTGAAATCAGATATGATGTATATAATGAGCAAACTGTTTTAACATTGACTGACCTGGGGATAACGTTCAAGGGTAAGCTTGACTACACGTATTCATACAATTATCGTGTTCCTGCTGGACCTGTACCAGTGGTAGTTGCAGTCGAGTTTTCTACAGGTGTGGGTCTAGAAATAGGTGTAAAGGTTCTTACGACTAATTCGGCTGTATCGAATAATGATTGGATAGTTCTTGAAGCAAAAACAAATGGCTATGTTCGGTTACGTGGTGCGGCTGGTTTAGATATTTGGGTTGCAGCAGCAAATGTGGGCGTGTTTGGGCAGGCTGATTTAAATGCAGATTTTATCCTGCGTGTATTGACACTTGAAGCGGCGGCTCAATATAAAGTGGATGCAACCGTTGGAGTAGACCTAAGCTATCGAGCAGGGCCTCCCATAAGGATTTTCGGAAAGAACTTGTATACGTCAGGACGTTTGGTGTTGTGGGAAATTGGTAAATGGTCGACGGGTTGGAAACCAATTTTTGGTGATCCAGCGCTGTTCTCTCGTGGTGCCAGTGTTACTGGCGCTCGAGCGTTTTCTACACAGTTTACTTTGCTTAACACGCTTGCATCAGAGTTGTCAAATGGTGTTCCAGTGGATCAATTACCTGCAGATGATCCAGTGGTTGTGGGCGATAGTAGTTTTGCTGTTGCAGCCTGGTCGAGTGTTAACCTGAGTGAAAGTCAAATAGACTTGCTGACTGAAAATAGTGATGATCCTAATGGTAATCAAGTAGATGCTACTGAGGTTATGGCGTTGCTTAACTTTTCTGAGATAACTGTTGGCGTGTTTAAAAATGGTGCGTGGGAAACGCCGTTTATCACTTTGACAAACAATTATCTGCCAGATGTTTGTCCTAAGGTGGCTATAGTTGATGGTAGGGCTGTTGTGGTTTGGCAGCAGATGTCCTTGTCTGAAGACGCTGAGGGTTTAGTGATTGCGTCCACGGATTTATGGTATAGTCTATACGATGGGGCAGAATGGTTGCCAGTGCAAAAGGCCAACGCCTTCATTGCTGGTGTGATAAATGATTATTCTGTTGCAATGGATGGTTCAACTGTAGCAGTAATTCTTTCTATAGGTGAAGAAAACCAAGAGGGTGAAATGTCTGAAAGTATCCATACGATTTGTATTGATGGTTTTGGTCAGGTTACACAAAACAGAGTTACGTTTGGTGCAGATTTGATTATCAGTCCTCAAATTGCACGTGTCGGAGATGGGTTTGTCTTTTCTTATTATACTGTTGATGGCAACGGTTATGGTGATATTGTGTTTCGTATGATTGGAAAAGACTGCGTTGTTAGTTCTGATTTTTCCTACAGTGTAGCTACGTCCGCGAGTCTTTATGGTATATCTCCGTCTTTTGACTATAACCTTATCACTAATGAAAATGGTGAGGTTGTAATTGTGTGGTCAACATTTAGCCCTGAACAAGAACAATACGCCATATATGCAGTGAAATTAATTGAGAGCAATGGTGTGACATTATTATCAGCACCAATAATGTTGGACGGCCCACAAGAAAAAGATGCAACATTAACCCTTTCGTACAGTGTGGTGGATGCTGAGGGTAATGTCGATGTTATGTATGAGCAAATAAAATACACTAACTACGCCGAGTACTTGGATTACGTTAACCATCCAGAGAACTATAACGAGGAAGTGCCGTATCCTGGTGTTTTTCTTCCGGCATCTGGTGTGTTTGAAAATGAGTTTTTGATAAACATTTTCACAAGTACTGATGAGCCTGTTATGGTAGGTGGTGAATTGCCTGTGCACTTCTATGTAACCAATACAGGTATTGATGCGATTACAAAGATTAGTGTAGTTTGGGATAATAATGCCCTTGAACCTTTGGTGTGGGACGGCTTATGTGTTTTGCCTAATACAATGTTTACAGATATTACATCTGTAGCAGTTAAAAATACTGTAAATGTAGCTCCGTACACCATTTCTGTTACTTATGACAATAAAGACGTAAAGACTGAAAAAGGCGTTTTAGTTATAGCAAACCCTGATGTTTCCATTGGCAAAATCACTGTACTAAATAGTGAACAGGGTAAAAGAACGTTTGCTGTAAATCTTTACAGCTTGAGCAATGTAGCGTTGGGTGAATCTGATTATAGCGTTCGTTTGTCCTTCTTTAAAGATATGACACACGAAACACCTGCAAAAGTAAGTAGCGATGTTTTGAAGGGTAATATAATAAAAGATTCTGAGTTGCTTGCTCTTATTGACTCGGGCGGTCTAAGTTTGCCTTTTACATATGAATTTACACAGGATGACTTGGACGAAGCAGGAGAAATCCCCTCTACGGGTGTTAGACTTTATGTAACTGCAGAAATTATTGATGCTGCTGGTAATGTTGTGATAGAGAAAAATTATTCTGCAAACAATGCTAACGTGCTCTTCGAAAGCCTGTGGCGATATGGCCAAAATTCTATTGTTGCGACGGCAACACGTTTTGACTGTGATAGTTCAACAGTTGATGTAGCTCTCCATAATAATGGTATGCATGATATTTCTGGTGGTAATGGAAGAATTGTTGCACTTCTCTTGGATGAATTTGACGAGGTATTAGAGGTTAAAACGCTTCCAATTAACGCCCTTTTACGGAAAGAGAGTTTGCAGCATTACACGATTACTTTCTCACAGAGTGGGTATGATGTAAGTGTAAGTTATGAGGCAATAAACAATGGTGTGAATGATAGTTCTTTGAGTTCGTTGAGTTTGTCGTCTATACCTTTTGATTTTGCTAAGACTCCTGTTGCTGTTGATGGTGTTGTTAAGATAACGTTAGATAATGTGTACAATGTACCGTTAACATCGTTGAAGGCTATTGCAAAAGATCCCAATGCGGTAATTACTGTGAATGGGGTAAGCTATTCGGATGTTGCAGTTGTTGATATACCTCTACAAAAGGCTACTGACATTAGAATAGGTGTGACAGCGGATAAATCTACGACGGTTTATGAATTAACAGTATTAACAGATGCCGATTTTTCGTTGGTTACGTTTGGTGGTGTTGTCAAGTTTCCAAGTTCTACTGTTCCGGCGACTGTTTCATTGTATGATAGTGATTCAAAGCTTGTTACTTCTACAGCAACTGCCTTAGATGGTTCTTATGTGCTTTCTGCACCTGAAGGAACTGGTTACACATTGAACATTACTAAGCCTGGGTATTTGTCGTATACTATAAAAAATCTTGGTGTTGTTGACGGTTTAACTGTTGGTGTGGTTGATTTGTCGGTTTTGGGTGGTGATGTTAATGGTGATGGTGTTGTTGATGGGACGGATTTGACGTTGTTTCTTAGTGCGTATGGTGTTGGTGTGGCTAGTGCAGAGTTTCCGTTTGTGGATCTTAATGGTGATGGTGTTGTTGATGCAACAGATTTAACTATCTTTTTGGCTGGTTATAATAAATCAAATGTTATAATAGACTATGTGAAGTTTAGAAAAATATGAAAATTTATATAGTAAAATATTTAAAATTTAAAATGTTACCTTAAATATTCATTTGTTGTTAGTAGCTGTGAGTTTTCAATTTTTCTACTATAAACTATTTTGATGGATTTTTTTGAGGGAAAAACTTTGTTTATAGTAGAATTCTGCTATAATTGTTTACTTTACGTTGGCATTGTTTTTTTGGAGTTTTTTTAGTTAGCTTAATCTGGTGAAAGTAAGTTTAAATGTATTGTTTGATGTTATGCGTAACCTAAATTCCCGTGGTATTATACATAGGTTTCTTTGTTTATGTCAAAGGCGGTAAAGATTTCGCGTTGTGCTTTGGTTAGTTTTGAGTATATGGTTTTTTGTTGGTCTTCAAAATTTACGCTGTG
>Ga0209755_10004053_pt1 | contig 17696 bp, 14 predicted proteins | sample TergutCo191P1_FD_187301 | JGI IMG/M metagenome (GOLD analysis project Ga0209755, IMG submission 187301) | Cornitermes sp. P1 segment gut microbial communities from Petit-Saut dam, French Guiana - Co191P1 (SPAdes) (version 2) | ecosystem: Host-associated > Arthropoda: Insects > Digestive system...
GAGGAAGCTCTTTAATTTAATTTTAAAATGTTTGGGATCCTTAGAAAAAGATTTAATGCTCGTTGGTAAGTGATTAAAGATTTTGATTCCCGAATGTAAAACTCCCTTTTGTACCAATTTTAGGTTAGTAGATGGAAGATGCAAATTGTGATTATAGCAAGTATTCTGGTCATGAACGTCTGAGTTTGATGGAAAAAATTCTCCATATCTGATCACAAACATGAGTAATGGAAATATATACTGTTCAGGAAATGTCAAAATTTGTAGTTGTTTATATAATTGACGGCAAGAATCACATTTAGATCTATTAGTAATAATCCTTATTATTCTCTTTTGTATTCTAAATATATTGTTACTGAGATGAGATGAACCCCAGAAGATGATACTGTATGACCTAATGGAGTGAAAATAGGAATTGTAAACCATTTTCAACACTCTTGAGGTCATGAGGGGTTTAATTGCTCTGATGGCAAAACAAGCCTTATTTAATTTAAGTGATAAGGCCGTAATATGTTCTCTCCATGACAACATACTGTCTATAGTCAGACCAAGAAATTTTGTACTATTAATATTACTAAGTATTGTGTTCGATGTTATTATTTGTATTGTAATTTCATTTTGTTTTGTAACAAAAAATTGTAAAAAGTATGTTTTATTGTAATTCACTGTAAGTAGGTTGCTAAGGAACCAATTATTTGTTTCCTGTGTAACTACATCAATATTTTGCTTAAATTCTTGTGCATCAGTATTTGTAATAATAATGCTAGTATCATCAGCAAATAATACTGAATTAGCGTAATAGTCTATGGTTCTTGGTAGATCGTTAATGTAGATGAGAAACAGCAAAGGTCCCAAAACTGAGCCCTGGGGAACTCCATGTTTTATTCGTTTCCATTCGGATGCTAATTTGTTAGAAACTTTATTGTTCATTACTACCCTTTGATACCTATCTTTAATATATGATTTCAGCAATTTGTTGGCCTTACCAGAAATACCATAATAATTCAATTTTGACAAGAGTATATCATGGTCGACACAGTCAAACGCTTTTCGTAAGTCCAGGAATAAGCCACCGACTATATTCTTTTTGTCAAGGGATATCAGTATGGTATTAAGAAGGGAGAATGCAGCTGTCTCAGTAGATGCTTTTTGTCTAAAGCCATGTTGTTCATTTACAAATACTTTTTGTTGGTCTAAAAAGTGATATAGTCTTTTATGTAATATTTTCTCAGTCACTTTGGAAAAGGAAGTTAATAATGAAATAGGTCTATAATTGGAAAAATCTAAAGCATTACCATCTTTATGTAACGGTTTCACTTCTGAAAACTTTAGTCTGTCAGGGAATATTCCCGTTGACAGTATTTTATTAGTAATGTATGTAAGGAGGGACACAATGTAGGGAGCACTCATCTTCATTAATCTAGTTGAAATCTCATCATATCCATGCGAATCCTTAGTTTTCATGGAATGAACAATTTTATCTATCTCATGTGTAGTCGTATTCTTTAATCTGATCGTAGAATTTGGTTGATTAAAATTTTGTCTTAAATATGTTAATGGATCAATTCAGTTGGTATAATTTTCCTTTGAGGAGTTTTTTATTAGTTTTTCTGCAACTGTAGAAAAATACTGGTTAAATGCATTTGCAGTCTTTTGAGTATTATTAAAGTCCTGTGTATTAGTCTTATTAATAACAGTTTTGTTATTTGTGAGTGATTTAACTATATCCCATGTTGTTTTTACTTTATTGGTAGATTTCTGAATTAATGAGTCATAGTACATTTTTTTTGCAGCTCTAATAACAGAGGACAAAATTTTACAATATTTCATTCATCTCTTGTTCTGCAGTGGTCACCATGATCATCCACCAGGCATCCGTTTTTAGCACTGCTGCAGTGCAAGTGTGGCCACTCTGCCACTTGTCATGAAGTGCTATTCCTCCTGTTTCAGCTTCTTGACTAAATGACATACACCTCAGCCCTTGGAGTCTCAAATTGAAGCTGGTACCTTGTAACACACCATTTGCTGGATGCTGTCTTATGTGAACATTTTACCAGATTCTGAACCATATAGCTTGATCTCATGCATAAAGAAATTAAGAGCAGATTGAATTCAGGGATTGCCCTTTTGTTTGGTCCAAAATATTTTATCTTCCCAATTCCTGTCTAAGAATACAAGTACTAAATTGTAAAGAACATTAATTTTGCCTAGGAAACAGTCTCTCACATTAAGGGAACAACAGGCTGAGGGTGTTTGAGAGTAGGAGGTAAAGGAAGAATTTTTGGCCTAAGTGGAAGTATCAGGAAATTGCATAATTGGAAGTTTCATGGATTGTACTCCTCATCCAATATATTTAAGTAATAAAATAGAAGAGAATGTGATTGGCAGGGTATGTGCAATATATGGAGAGTTGTGGTGGGGAAACGTGAAGGAAGGAGAACACTTTTAAGACCTAGGCACAAATAGGAGAAAAGATTATGATTTTTTAAGAATTAGGCTGTGAGAGCTTTGACCGGCTTAATCCACATGGATAAGGTGAATAAGAGGGCTGTGTGAGCACAGAAACATACTGTTTGGCTCCGTAAATGAGGAAGGACCCTTACACTGTGGAATTGGTTGTAGTTTTGGTACATGTTTTGAATGTCTGCCTTTACTTGTTGGGTTGCATGAAATTACGTCTTGTTGCAGCAAGTAGTAAGTGTATTTACACTTCGAGGTAACCGTTGGAACTCTTGGTACCTTGCACTCATTTGCAGAAGTTGTGAAAATGTAATTTGAGTATAAATTAATGCAGAGAAGGTAAGTATATAATGCTCCTTTGAGGTGAGACATATCCATTGAGTTGATCAAATTAGAAAAGGGCGGACATACAGTCAAACACAACTTATATTTCCTCCGAGTGGTTTACAAAGCTGTCAACTACATGTTTCGGCCTATACATTGGCCATCTTCAGGTTGTACTCTTTCTTGTTTTAAGGCTAATTATACAATATATAATGTATGTCATTATTGTGTATTGCATAGTTAGCCTTAAAACAAGAACGAGTACAACATGAAGATGGCCAACATAGTGGTCGAAACATGTGCTTGTTGACAACTTTGTAAACTACCCGTAGCAAATATAAGTTGTGTCTGACCATACTTCCGCCTTATTGTGATATTGTGCGCCGCTGGGGTAGCATAATTTTTCGGTTCTCTTTCGACGTCTCTCCGAGACATTTTCAACAATACTAGCAGTTCTTCCAGCCTCCTCTACCTTCCAACCATGGATTATGAACTGCAAATCGACCACGGATTATCTAAATCGACTACCTCTAATCCGCAACATGTAGATGCATGGAATACTGTGCATAGAATTAAATCCAGTCACACGAACCAACTGAACCTCCCAACTAGATGATCTGTGCTCCCGACGTCCATAGCACATGAAGTTTTGTGTTGTTGCGTTGGCATACTGGTAATCGAAATCATATATCGATAGCCACAAGTCGGAAATTATCATGTGTTTAGCACTGTTGTGAAAGGGACGTGAGCATGAGTGTGATGTAACGTTTGTTGCTGTTGGAACTGTTTTTGTAACTAACTCGAACACGGTACAGTAGCTATGCAAGTGGCTTCTGAAGATAAAATTGAAGCAGTAGGTCGAGTTCTTAACGACCGCAGCAGACCTCTTAAAGAGCGGTTCCGAGGTTTATTTACTCTGAGAAATATTGGTGGTCCTGTAGCAATTCGGTGCATCCAGCAGTGTTTCAGTGATCCTTCAGCCTTATTGAAGCATGAACTTGCATACTGTCTTGGTCAGATGCAAGATGGTAAGGCCATACCGGTACTGAAACGCATCTTGAGCGATAGAAATCAAGAGCCAATGGTTAGGCATGAAGCAGGTGTGTTGGTTTTCGTTTTTGGTTCTTTAATATCTAGCTACCCGCTATACTGAAGGCCGGGTTAGCGTAATCTGTATAGCTACTTGTTACGGGCTGGGCGATCCGGGGATCGAACCTAGGTGGGGGCTCGAGTTTCCGCTCTCTTCCAGACCGGCCATGGGGCCCACCCAACCTCCTGTCAGTTGGGTACCAGGCTTCCTTCGCTGGAGTAAAGCGGCCGGGGCGTGGCGTTGCCCACCTACCACCATCTAGTGCCAAGTTTTAAGAACGAGTAGATCTATATTCCTATCCCCCCTCTGGGCCCTCATGACTTGTTCTTGGGTGAACTTTACCTTTTACCCCTTGTACTGGGTCTGGTAGAAATACCTAACGATTTGGCAACAGAGCTGTGAGTGGAATCGTTGGCGTGGGGAATTTGTCCTTGAGCGCCCTTCTAGCGAGACTCAAAACATTTAAGTTGCCATGGAGCTCTGGTCTGTAGAGTATCGGGCTTTTGCTGTGGAGATGTATTTCTAAAACAATGATTCTGTTGTGACTCATCGGATATTTTGTCAGCACTTCAATATTCATCAGAACAACAGTGTCCCTAGTTGCCATACTGTACTGATGTGGGTGAGAAACCTCTGAGAAACAGTGTCTGCCACAAAAAGAAAGCCTCCAAGAAGAGAGCCTTCACTTAGAACTCCTGAGAACATCAAACGAATATTGTCAGGCTTTTGTCAGAAGTCCTTGGCAATCAGCAATCAGAAATGCCATTGCATTAAGAATGTCCGATCGTACGGTGCGCCGAATATTGCATGAGGACTTAAATTTCCGTCCTTACAAAATGGTTATGGTTGAAGCAATAAATGATCAAGGCACTGTAACTCGAAAAACTCTTTGTGAGGTTCTATTGAACACTCTGGATAATGACGACCTTAACTATGATCTCATGACTGATGAAGCAAATTTTCATGTTTGTGGCAATGTAAATTCTCAAAACTGTCATTACTGGGCAACCGAGCACCCTCGTGATATTCACTAGAAACATTTACATTCTGAGAAGTTTATTGTTTGGTGTGCTGTAGCATCTTTTGGGGTGACTGGCCCCTATTTTTTTGAAGATGAGGCAGGCAGGGCAGTAACAGTAAATTCAGCCCGCTACACTGAGATGCTCCACAAATTTCTTGAACCGGAGTTGCAGAGACTTGGTGTTGAAACCCAGACTCTGATTTCAGCAAGATGGGGCAACAGCTCACACTGCGAAGACTGCAATGCAAGTCCTCAGCGAGATGTTCTCAGCTCGCGTGATCTCACGAAGAGGAAATATTGATAGGCCTGCAAATCGCCCAATCATAATGCTTGTGACTTCTCCCTCTAGGGATATCTGAAGAGCAAAGTGTATGAAAAGAAACCAAGGACAACTATGGACATGAAACAGAACATCAGGGATGAAGTGGCAGCAGTTTCTCCCACCATACTGCAAAGAATGATGCAGAACTTCTAGAAACGCTTGTGGGAATGTGTTGATAGCAAGGGATGCCACCTCACAGACACTATATTCAGGAAGTGAATATTGTAATTAAAATGCTTTGAGAAAAAAAGAATTTTAGTAACAAATTTATGTAAAAAGATAATATACTTTTCACTTTATTTAACTTAAAAATTGTCAGGTTTTTCTGCCAGATTCTGTACTAGCAAGAGTTGCCTTATCTGCTCTTTGTATTTTCACTGCAGGTACTACTGTGACAGGTATAACAGGAAATACTACAGGTTTTCCAGTATTATCCAACAGTAGCCATTCCTTTTATTGGCTCTCGGCAAAATACATGGCTGTTATCATTATCATCATTTGGCATTACAACCATCTGTGAGTTTTTGCCTTCTCAGCCAGGTCTCTCAAAGTTCTTCTGTCCTTAGCTATTTCCTTCCAGCTTTTAACTCTCAGCTTTTTTTGATCTTTCATAACATCCTCTTGCCATCATTGTCTTGGTCTTCCTACTGGTCTAATTCCCGTAGGTTTCCAGTCTAATACCCTTGATCCATTCTTTGAATATGCCCCAGCCATTTCATTCTTTGTGCCTTGATGAATTTCATTACATCTGCACCTTCTATTAATTTATCAATCTCCATGTTGTTTCATGTTCTCCATTAATTGTTATTATTAACAGGGCCAAATATCTTCCTTAGTATTTGCCTTTCAAAATTGCGTAGGTAGTTTTCATCTTTTGCTGTTAAAGTCCAAGTCTCTGATCAGTACGTAATGACTGGTCTTATCATCGTTTTGTATATTTTCAGTACATGGCTGTTAGTCTCACATTTATTAGAAACACAAGACAAGTGAATCCTGTTTTGCTGCTGTGATGAATCTGAATGGACTTGTGCACATTGTTCTCCACCATCACTCCACATGTTCCAGCAACTGCTTGGATGCCTGTTTTTCAAGTTTTTACTACCAGCAAATATCATTTGGTCCATAAAAATGTGTGTGCACTAGATGGAAGTGAGTGGTCAGTTTCATGCACTGGCCACTTTTCCCCTTGGGATATAGCCCCTTGAATTCATCCAATAGGAGATTTGATGGACCCCAGAGTTTGTCAGAATGCTTTAGGAACGAGGAAAACCTCTTGCTACGAGTCATGAAACCATATTCCTTAATCATTCAGCCTTTGCTATGCTAGCTGCATTCTAAGTTTCCTTCATATATTTTGATGATTATTAGGTGTAATTCTTTCAAATGTTTTTACTGTAATATTTCTTTTTAAATAAATTTCAGGAGTCACAGTATGGAACAAAATTATACATACACAAAAAAAAAAAACAATACATGTTCAGTTGTGCTGGTTGCCATTTGTTATGTTCCCTTGTTAAATAGGTTCCGTTTATTAATTTGTTTTGCATTTGGAGAAATTGTGTGATAGGTGTAGGTTTCAGTTTTAGAAAGGTTTTAGATGATTATGATGATGATGGTGGTGGTGATAGTGATTGTGATGTTGATGATGATAGTGATAATCTGCTTTACTTTCATATTTTGTATGGAGAGAGGTTCTTTACAGGATATAACATGCCAGACTGGCACGTTATATCCTGAACTATTTGGTGTAAAATGTTGCAGATTTGAAACACATGTGTGCTGCTCAAAATGCAGAATGTTGACTGTTGCTGATGGCCAATTATGACCACTCTTATGCAGTCCTTTAAATTCTGGTATGCTTTTGTCTTCTGTAGATCACACAGGCATTTATTTTTAGTGCCAAATGGTTGAGTTAAAAAACATGCCCTGTTTTGGTGTACTGTTTTGCTAATTAATAATTAAAATTAATATCTGTGAACCAAAACTTACACCCACTGAATGTGTTACTATACCTGAACTTACTTGAATGTGGCAACCCAGTATACAGATGTTTTGCATAAAATTATGTAGTGGGGTGCATAACATGTTACACAAATTGCTAATGTTTGAATCTACAGCAGTTGACCAGAGTGAGATATTTTGTGCAGGTGCCATTTACCTTGTGAAGTTCTGTTGTCAGAACACAAAATGGCAGGATCTTTCATTGAATGATGTTATGTTGCTTCCATTTCAAAAATTGACATGGCTGCCCGGCTCATATTTTTTATGAAAATGTAAATATGGCTGCATTGTTTGTAGTGAGTATCACAGATTGTTTTACATATTTATTCCCTGCCATTTTTTAAGTTAATGTATTCACTAACTCTGTAGGTGACAAGCTTTTTCTCAGTTTTCAGAAGAGTTGCGTACCCCTCATATGTGTTTTCTTGCATTTTATTTCAGGTGAGGCTTTAGGAGCTATAGCATCTCCTGATGTTAAAGAAATTCTGGAAGAATATGCTGAAGATCCTGTGATTGAAGTGGCAGAAACTTGTCAGCTAGCTCTTGGTAGACTGAAATGGCTGGCTGAGTCAGTTGAATTGGAAAAGGTATCTGAGAACCCATATGCCTGTGTAGACCCTGCACCTCCCTCACAGGAAAATGATGTGACTGTGTTGAAACAGATGTTGCAGAATGAAAGTCTAAACTTATTTGACAGATACAGGGCAATGTTTAGCTTGAGGAACTTGAACACACCAGAGAGTATACTGGCACTTTGTGAAGGTACGTGACATAATGGACATTGCATGTTAGTGTTGTATGTTAATTTGCTATGTGAGATCCTCTAATATGTTGGATATGTATAGGCCTACATGCCCACACCTAGCAGTGTAAATTGGGGAGAGGTTTTAATTAGTTTGGGTTTCTTTTTGTGCAGTGTTATATTAACTTCATTGTATGATTTCCTGGTAGCATACAGACACTAGCAATGGGATGACTTACAATCTGAGCCCAGGGATCTTCATACCAACCTATGTACAATTTTTACAATGTATAATAGAGATTATTTTTTGGATTTTATTTATAAGTTATTTTAGTAATTTCTTGCTATTGTAATTTTTGTAGCATATCATATTTGATCCTGTGCATTATCCTTTTATTGTATCCAGTAAAGTAGGGGTGGTCAAAAAGAAGTATTTTGTAAATGTATAGCTCCTTTTAACTGTTAGTAAAAGACCAAATTGTGTCCTTTCATTCATTAAAAACAAGCTTGTGTAGAAAAGGTAGAAGTTATTTTTGTGGTGGGAAATTAGACCTCATGGTGGGATGTGACACTGTGTATTTATGTCAGCAAATATATAGTTAGTGGTGGGATGTGACACTGTGTATTTGTGTCAGCAGATATATAGTTAGTGGTGGGATGTTAAACTGTGTAGTTATGTTGGGAGGTTATGTAGTTAGTGGTGGGTTGTGAAACTGTGTAGTTATGTCAGCAGATATATTGTTAGTTGTGGGTTGTGACATTGTGTAGGTGTGTCAGCAGAATGTACTCTATAGTTGGTGGTGGGTTGCGACTCAACAACAATGGATATGTTCCGAATTCACTAGCAAGTGTAATCCTAGTAGCCCAAGGAGGAATTAGATGGTAACAGGACCTAATTTAACTGGTTAACGCCAATACACTATTTTAAAAGAACCGTTTAATGAAGTTTTAAATTTATTTTAAACATACAGTTGTACATCTTATCTTACTATCCTATGGAAATGAGATGGTTTAAGTATTTTACTGTTGTAAACACACTGGGATCCTAATGTGTGCATAGCATCTTGTGACTTAACCTGTGAAGAATAGGTCTGAAGATGACTATTCAATAATCGAAACATGTAGCCTATGTAATTACCTTGTGTAATAAAAATCAGTTGTGCTGATGTATACTATTAATACCGTAACAGGGGATTGTATACTTTGTGGTGGGATGTGACACTGTGGTTCTGTCAGGGATTGTGTACTGTAGACCTTGTTTATGAATTCACTGAAGGGGGAGTGGATGTCACATTAATGTCAATTGTCCGGTATTTCCAAATTATGTGTATGTAGAGCCTAAAATTTGCCAAAACAGTAACATAGTACTGTATAAATAACACTGATGCATATAGATAGTACACAAATAAAGGTTGGCGGAGAGCCAACTGACACTTTTTGTCACATGACAGTATGAAATGTATCAGTTGGCCCTTTGCAGTCCTGTATAATTAACCTTGTATTGAATGCAAATAAGTGACAATTAAGGAGACAAGCCTGTGTAGGTACTTTTACATATATCCAATGCAGACTACAATTTCAGATCCAACAGATTTTGTCCATTTTGTCAAAAATCTATGTGTAAGAGGTCTGTCCTTAAGAAGGTCTACTTCACTTTGTGGTGAGATGTGAAGTTGTGTCAGGGTATTGTATACTGCCCACTTGTTTTGAAATTGGACTCAGTGGAATGCAACAAATTAAGATATTTTTGAACTGGTTTATACTTCCAGTCTTCATTGGAGAGGGTGTAAAGGTATTTGTACTCTGTTAGGCTGAGGTCCAGGGAATGAGAGTAGCTACATTTGGACATCTCTTCATACTCTCTCTATGTGAAGATTGGAATAGACCAGTTTCTGAAAGATAGTGTTTTTTGGAAATTCGAAATACTGACCCATCAGTTTTGTGACAGACCATCGTCAAATAACTAACAAGAGATTGATTGATGTTCTCTCAATGGTGCTAAAGATTAAAAGTCTTCTGAGATGTTAAGCTGTGTCTGCTGGTGAATAGTTACCAACATTTAAGAGGATCATAGTGACCTTAACTGCAAGGTCAAGCAGTCCTAGTGGAAGCAGTGACTTTTTACCAGGCAACATAGTGAAACATCCCTTAACACTCCAGTCATTAAGTTTGAACTTAGTTCATAAACTGTAGTTGATGGGGTTACCTTTGTTTGAAACTGTATGTGTTTTCAAATTTAAATGCAGGTTTGAAGACAGGTAGTGCACTTTTCCGTCATGAAGTGGCTTTTGTACTGGGCCAGCTTCAGCAAGAAGCCAGCATTCCCTATCTCCAGAGATCACTGGAAGATCAGTCAGAGAATGAAATGGTACGTCATGAATGTGCGGAAGCTTTGGGAGCCATCGGATCTCAGACTTGTTTTGATATTTTAATGAAATACTTGGAAGATGATAAACAAGTGGTAAAGGAAAGCTGTGAAATAGCATTGGACATGTGTGAATATGAGAATAGCCCAGAATTTCAGTATGCTGACACTTTACTGAAAGTATAGGCTCTGAAATTTGTTCTATTTGCACAGACTCAAAACACTGATAAGGATAAGAGTTTTAAATCTTGTGGACAAAATTTTCTGAAATGTAATAGTGTCTTGAAGAAGATAGTGTACATTGAATCCAAGACCTCCAGACTCAGGGTCTCATATTGACATTTATTTTGTCCCCAAACATTACTTGAAGGGATCTTGAGCTGCAATACTTCCAGTTCCTTTAAATTTAGTTTCTGGAGGCACATTTTGAGTTTGGTGCAGTCATTTATCTTGTATGAGGAGTCTTATTGTAAGGAATAAAGCAGATTATGTGACAGTTCTTCACACACTTTGTCAGGTGGTATCAAAGCATCCAGGAGTGAAAAAATTGAATTCTTTCTTCTGCCTGTATTTGATAAAGATGCTATCATATGCAAATATTTCTAATAGAATCCACATTTATCCTGTCTGATCTGACAGTTGAAACTTCATATCCAGCTTTCTGCTTATCATCCACATCTGTTTAACCCTTTAAAGCTTGGAGATTGCTTAATAGACAACCATGTTTAACATAAAGAAGTTCTGAATTCTGCCCACATATTGTACGTATGTTTTGTTTATGGCTTTCAAACAAAGTGGTTATTTCCATATAGAGCACTGACTAATCAGTTTTTATAACTGTTTGCTATGTGGTAGGAGCTCTATCCTTACCTACATTTCACATTAAAAAGTAGTTAATGAAGAGTAGTTAATTCCATTGTCTGCGGTAAATAAAATCACATTTTTTTCAAACTTCTTATTTGCATAGCTTCTGTTAAGTGTGAAAAAACTATTTACATAGGCCTGTTTTAGCCATTGCTACATAATTGACACTGAAGAGCAATAGAATCTTGGAGATGAAACTGTGACTGTACTGTAGATGCCAAACAGTTTGCAACTTAAAGTTGTATTATATGAAATGATTTATAAGTTTGTTTGAAAAAGAATGAATTGTTGTTAAAATACAAGTATTTTTCTCTCTCCCCTCTTTTGACTTCATATGTCAGCATGAATATATTCATCTGATATTTCTGTTGTTACTGAAATATACCTCTGAATTGTATTTCAGAAGTGCCTGTTTTGAATCTCAGTCAAGAGACTGGCAATGTTGAGGTTTTTGCTGTTTTCCTCAATCTGTCCAGGAAAATGCATGGGTACTATCAAGAATTGCCTATCACCACATCCACCCACTTATTTGGTGATAGTCTACTATTAATAGCATCAGTAAATAGACAGTCACATTCAGTATACCTACAGGTGCAGCATTGGTATACTGTGGTAGGACTTTTGAATAGCGTACAGTTTGAAGCCCAAGTAACAACTGGTAGGATAGAATACAAAAAGGGTGGGTACAGTAGTGACCCATGCATTTTGACCACACTCAAGGCTTTGTGCAGCCTCTGTATTCATGCATCTAGGGGCACTTTGAAGAAAGTGCAGTATCCTGCTGAGAGATATGTCTTAAAAGTCATCTGGTTGCATGAAATGATGACCCAGGTGCCTGACCCTTAATGTGGCTGAAGCCTCACAGTCACAAAGAACATGTGAGGCTTTGTCAGATGTATGCGTACATCTGTCACACTTGGGATTTTGTACCAGCTTCAGTTTAAACAAATGTCCTTTTCAATTACAGTGTCCTCTTTGCAACCTTGTTATTATTCTTAGCTGGTTTCTGCTCGAGACTTAGCACTTCCCCAGATTTTTCACAGACGGTTTTTTGAGAAATCCCGTAGCCTGCCTTTTTGCATGTATGGACTGCTAATGCTCTTCGTGTCTCCTTATCCAGTCCACAGTTACCACCTTCCTCCCCATTTAATTTCCATCAATTCCCATGTGTCCCAACACCCATATCAGTTGAACCCTGTCATGTACTGCCAGTGTCACCAGGGATTGTTGACAATCCTAGCCTAGTTTGGAGTTTATCTGAAAATTAAGCACCTTAATGGCCACATGACTAGCAGAGAGAATATACATCTTCCTACCATTGTAGCCCCTTTCTGTATTCTCCACTATGCATGTCTTGATGGCTTATATTTCTTCCTGGAATATCATGGTGTGAAGCCCAAGACTGAAGAATATGCCTCTTTTTTGACCCCCATCTTACACCCCAGCACCAGTGACTTCATTGGTCTTTGAACCGTTTGTATACCAGACCAGGCCCCGCGGGCTTCTGGCACAGTTATTACATGTATAGGTGGAAGTCCCAGGACAACCTCCATTGCTGCTCTTGGGGTCATCCTCATCACCCCAGTTATGGCGAGATAGTCTGATCTCTAGCTTATTAAGCTCCATCCTGTTGAACTTATGTAACTCTTGGCCACCATACCATGGAGTCATAGATCAGAATGTGTCTAATTACCATGGTAGAGATCCAATATAACTCTAGGTTTCAAGCCCAATGTTTTACTAAATGTGCCATTACAGGTACACAAGGCCCTGTGGGCCTTATCATATTCTCCAGCTGTGCCTTCTATGTCAGTCTCTTGTCTGAAATGAGTCCAAGATACTTTTACTTCAGTAGTCAGCTGTTTATGTCCAGAGAAGGCTGGTTTCCTTAGGCCTCTTCACTCTCTCTTCTTTGTGAATGGAACTATCACCATCTTTTGTGGAGTGACAGCTGAGTCCTATCTACTGGAAGCCCCCTGAAGAAACTCCAAGACTGTTTGGAAATTTTCCGCTAATAACGATAGTGATATAATCTGCATACCCCAGTGTATAGCAGCCATTCTCATTGAGTCTGTCTGTGAGTTCATCCAACCAGGCTGCACAGCAGGGGTGATAAAATGCTCCTTTGGAGACAGCCCCTGGTCACAGACACCTCCAGAGTGTCTCTTGCAAGTGTGGCTGTTAATTGCCTGTTTCCCAGCATGGAGCTGATCCACTGACATTGTGTCTTCCAGCCCATGCGGTTTGGCAACTTACATGTTGTATGAGGTGCTGTCAAAAGGGCCCTGAAAATCTAAAAAGGGGCAAGTGTATCCTTCCTCCCCCCCTCACCTCACGCCCCCCACTACTGCTGCTGTATGTGTGATTATATAGTGCAGTGCAGTTTCAGTGAACTTCCGTTTGGTAGACAAATTGGTATCGGTGTAAGGGGTGCAACATCAAAATCTTGTCCCTGATGTGCCTATTCACCAATTTTTCCATTGTTTTCAACATGAAAGATGATTGACTAATAGGAAGATGTGCCTTAGCCTCAGTACAATTGGTCTTTCCAGGTTTGGGTATAAACATCACTTTGACCTGCCTCCAGGCTGTTGGTATATATCCTCATCAAGCAGGATCTAAAGATTCAACATTAGTGAGTTGTAAAGTATTCAACTCTGTTGCAAGTGTGCAGGTACAATTTCATCAGTCCCTGTCAAATGGTTTAAATTATTTATTGTCCATTTTATTTTGGATTGATCTGTGATCTCTCTGGACAGTCCCCAGGTTTAGCTGCCCCTGTCTTTGCCAGATTATTTCTTCTGCATCAGATCCTGGGAATGAACGCCAAGGATTCTTTTCCTGCTTGTGTATCAACCACTGGGTAGTTTGATAGAACCTACCTTATTGGTCAACTGCCTGGCCACGATCATCAGGCAGGATGTGTTGGGTACACTCTCAGTCCCTTAACAGTATTTCCTGCACAAGGACCATTGGGCATTTCTTATTTCCTTATGATAATTGGTGAGAACCATTTTATAGGATTCCCAATGAGTAGTCTTTGTAGCTTTGTTAAAAATCTGTTGTGTAGAAAACAAACAGTATATAATCATGTTGGTGTGGTGCTAATAGTGTTAGACATGTATCTGAGAGGTCGCCAGGTTAAATCACTGCTGTAATGCTTGGTATCCCAACTGATGTTTTTATGGGTTCTCTATGTCCCTCCAGCCAAAGTCCAGGATAGTACTGCAGTCAGAAAATGGCCATTTCCAAATTCTTTGCAGTGCATCATGCATTAATTGTGCAAAAGACATGTAGCCTGAGGTACTGCCAGCTTCATAAACTACACAAAACAACTGAGAGACAATAACATTTTTAGTTTCAAACACAACAATATTTTATTTATTTTAACTTACTGGCAACAAGTTTTGGTCATTAGACCATCTTTACATAAAATTTAAAACAGGTTACAAGTAGTGCACATTAAATTCAATGCAATATGGGATCCCATACAGCTTAAAATTCTGTTTGAACAGTGTAATAATTGAGTGGTTATATTGCCTGTGATATATTAGGAGTTGTATGAAGAACTGAAAGAAAATTGAAATTAAAATTTATACATAATAAATATTTTTCTAGATGGAACCAGATAAAAATTTAAAAAGTTAAAAAAATATATATGTTGTCTTTAAGTCAAAGTCACAGTTTTGCTAGGTAAAGCGTTCTTAGTTAACTCATATACATCGCACACTGCTCCATGTCTTGTTGTTTGTAATGATGGATATCATTTCCCTCAGTGTAAATTTAGTTTTTAGTGTGAAAAGGTAGCAACCATAAGTTTTGCTGGTGTATTAGAAAGGCTTGACGTATACGTGTGCGCATCTAGTGACGATTAGTGACACAAAGGAACTAATGGAGTGAAATCCTGGTGCAGTGTTCCCACATCTCATGAAACTCTCAATAGTGGACGTTTTCCTGGTATGGCTGAAGCCCATTACAAGCAACGCGTTATTTTTCAGTATTTAATAAATTCTGGTTTATCAAACTACTTGCACTTAGTGAGACACTTTGACTTTCAAGAACTATCACATTAATGTAGTGTGACTGATAAAGACAAACGGTTTTTCTGTTCGCCAGAATCAGTAATCTCAGTGTGTTTATTCCCCAAGTCACTGTCTTCAAAACTAATTACTATAATATAATTTTATTTGTATAGCAACAATTGTGTACTTGCATGAAGAAATTATTTTAACATACCTGAACAGTGTCCTATAAGATAAAGTAATTTTCCATTGTCCACCATGAACACCTAAATTCAATGTCAGAAAAGCTGCTTTCCCAGAGTCATTAAATTGAGATATCAGGGTACACAATTTGACACTCTCATCAGTAAACTGTATGAAAGGAACCCATTATTATTCCAGCAGACCAGTTATAGTGTTCAGATATACAGCATTCAGCTGTCCCCATGAAGCAAATTTTGAAATTTCCTGAATAATTTTACATGTTTTATCTGTAGAATATTTTGTAACTTCTCTAAAGAAATATGTGAAGTCTAAAGAATGAGTTGTAGTAACAAAATTGCAGGATAACTCCACTTAACTGGACACTGGTTATCTGGATCAGGGTAAATTTTGACAAGAATTCTACACAACTAAGTTACCTTGAAGTTAACCAGTTATGGGATCAAGTACAGTACAGTGTTATGGCTTTTAAAACTTCGTATCAGGTGTGGTTGAAAGGTTTAGACACCAGTACATACTGTACATACTAACAGCTGAACTTCAAATCACCAATGTAGCCTATTTTCAAAGAAAAATCCAGTGATCCGGATATTCTGCATATCCATATGGTTTGCCATCACAATTTATCCAGATAAGTGGAGTTCTACTGTACAGTGGATACAACTATAAACCATAATGTCCTTGGTACTATACTGTGGGGTGGTAACTGAATAAATATGTTAGAAATTTAAATCCGAATAATTTCACCATGAACCTCAATTGTGCACTACTTGTAACCTTTTTTTAAATTTTATGTAAAGATGGTCTAATGACCAAAACTTGTTGCCAGTAAGTTAAAATAAATAATAAAATATTGTTGTGTTTGAAACTAAATATGTTATTGTCTCTCAGTTGTTTTGTGTAGTTTATGAAGCTGCCAGTACCTCGGGCTACATGCCTTTCGCACAATTGTGCTGTTAAGTGTTCCTTCCAGCGAAATTATGCACCACTATAAAATTATATAATTTTTATTATGACTTTGTTGTGAATTTTGGTTTTGTATCACATTTATTAACAAATGTTATGACATGCGCATGCATGCACACACAAACTTAGGGACATCTCTTTACTGGCTTTTGGAGAATGCTGCATCCTTCACATATTCTCACCCAACAAATTTTACAAGTGCCTGATTTATAAAATGTAATCCCCAGCCCTTCTTGATTCACTCCAACTTTCTTTGTGGCACATTACGAGTAAATTTGAATGTAATACAAAGCAACAAGAGAGAAGCATTGGACATTTTCTAAGAAAGCCTGCTTTGTGGAGCAGAAATGTAATTTGTCATTTTTGTGGGACATAAAATTCAATTTACATATATTTCATTCTCTTATTTTTATTTATTTTTTTTTTACTCTACATTTTCTCAGTTTATAATTCTGATTGTAACCAGCAGCATACAGTCCAAACACCGTTATAAACATCATATATTTTTTCATAAACTATCCTTTTATAAGAGAATGCAAATAATTGATGCATTAAATTGAATACTGCAAATACTTTTATTTAAAATAATGTTTTGTCAATACAAATGTACTGACATCCAAAAAATGAGTACTGCCATATACAGAAAAGTTACTATAAAAACCATCAGTTACAGCTCCCAAATGTATTGAAACACCGAAGGCATACAAGGTAGCAATGCTGAACATCTGTCAGGTACAAACAGTGTGTCCATTACTCACTCTGTCACATGTACCAAAAGGCAATAATTGTGGTTGCATTTTTTTGTCCAGTGGCCACTTCTTTTAAATCCTGCTTCTGTTTTCATGTCAGAATGGGTGCAGAGTTGTTATTACACAGAATTACTGGGTTTTCTGATGTATAAAACTCTCTTTTCTCACCTAATATTCTGCTTGTAGTCAGTATAATACTAAATTGGGCTGGAGGGTCTGGGTTTCAATTCTTTGCAGGAGAGGTTTTGTTCCAGCCTCCTGTTCAATAGGTACCAAGGGTTCTTTCCCCAGAGGTAAAGTGGCCAGGTGGCCAGAGAATGAAGGTGACCACTCACCCCCATCTAATGCCTAGGTTAAGAATTACTGCACCTATAGCTCTGCTCTCCCTGTATGCCTTCATTGCAGTGACAGAGGCAGCTTTATCTTTGGCATATTGTGCTTGTAACATGCAATGGACACTAAAAGCGTGGGGATACAGTAGTGCTTTTTGTAGATCACGCTAAAAATGATATATTCATCGTGATTTCATGATGCCCTTGCCTGATCTTGGAAATACCATCTGGCTATGA
>Ga0209755_10004054_pt1 | contig 17686 bp, 16 predicted proteins | sample TergutCo191P1_FD_187301 | JGI IMG/M metagenome (GOLD analysis project Ga0209755, IMG submission 187301) | Cornitermes sp. P1 segment gut microbial communities from Petit-Saut dam, French Guiana - Co191P1 (SPAdes) (version 2) | ecosystem: Host-associated > Arthropoda: Insects > Digestive system...
AGGTGCCGGGCGGCAATGGAATTGTAATACTGTAAATCCCTGCGGGGTATTCCCTCAATTCGTACATAAAAGGATCCCAATTATTAAAAGTTCCCGCTACTGTAACGGTTTCGCCGGGCGGACCTTTAAAAGAGAATGATAACCCTTCAGGAAGTCCGTTAAGAGGGCTGTGCTTTATTTGCCGCTGGGGCATTTTTAATACAGACAATGTTAAGCCGGTAACAGGGTCGCGCTTGTTTTGAGGGTTTACTGGATCGACTGTCCACAAGCCGTTTATTATCAATCTGTATTCCAGATCACGCACATCAGCAGGGACAGTATGTACATAAAATTGAATCCCTGAATCTCTGTATGGGCTCGGCTCTTTTTCACCGGGTAAAATGATAGGCTCTAAGCCGTATTGATGGATTAAAAGCTGTCTGTACCAGTAAATTTTCTTAAAATTTTCATGAGAAAAGGAAACTCCTATCCTGCGAACGTTTGAATTTGCCGTAAAAACGACATAATTTTCATGGATTATGGGAGCGGTTGGGCTGGTCAAAGAAAGCAGGCGGTTTACCAATTCATAGCTTTCCCAATCTTCCGCACGCTGCTCTTGCTGCGCAACTGCCGCCGGAACCGCGAAAAAAAAGGCAATTACAATTAAAATAACCAATAGAGGCTTTTCCAAAACTTCAAATATTCTAATCGTTTTCATACATTCTTTACAATTATCGGTCGATATATAATTATCTTAATATGATATAATTTAAGGTAGCTTTTCAAAACTGATGTACTGAAAAAGCCTCTGATTACACTGTACGGAGTTTTATGCCATCATTAAGTGCGTTAAGCGAATTTCAATCCTCGTTCTATGACATTGCGGATGAGAGAGAAAATGCCGCTTCCCAAAATTTAACGTTTGATGAATTGCCGCTCCCGAAAAATGAAGCGCCTCCTTTTGAATACTCCCGTTTTGCTTCGGACGAATCCGGTCCTTCAGTTCCTTCCGGCGCTTCAAACGCCGGTTCAGCCGCGCCTTCCGGTGATTTTGATTTCAGCGCTTTTGCGGATGTTCCGGCAGATACCCCTGCTTCAGATACTTCTCTTGATGACCTGCTTGGCAATCTTGGAGTGGGCGCAGACTCACCCGGTGATGACGGTTCGTCCTTTCTTAACAGCCTGCTTGGCGGTGAGCCTGCCGCTCCGCAGCCGGAACAGGAGCTGGAACAGCAGCCGGAACAGCAACTGGAACAGCAGCCGGCAGATGAAGGCACTATCCCCGATGATTTACTTTCCGGTTTTTCGGATGAAATGGAATCGGCTGTTTCGGATTTTAATATTGAACCTCAACCGGAACCGGATACGCCGGATACGGGCGAAGACTCGCCCAACGATGATTTTCAGCTTGATGATTTTAATTTAGACGGCTTAAACGCCGATGATGATTTTTCGTTGGATAGTTCCGGGGCTATTGATTTGGGCGGAGAAAGCCCTGATATTACGCCGGGTGAACTTCCGAAATTTTCTACAGGTTCGGATGATGATATTCCCGACACCGCTTTTGATTCAACTGATAATTTTCCTGCTGATTTAGGCGAGAGTCATATTGATATGGGCGGTGAGATGCCGGATATTGATAATCTGGGCGATCTCGGTGATTTTTCAATGGATTTTTCAACCGACGAAAGCGCCGATTTTGACAGCTCTCTTCCCGATATAGATTTTCCGGTTGACGACGGCGGCGCAGCGGACAGTTTTGACAACCCTCTTCCCGATATGGATTTTTCTTCCGGTTCGGATGGCGCGGAAAGTTTTGACAGTCAGCTTCCCGATATAGATTTTTCTTCCGGTTTGGATGATTCGAACAACATGTTCGGAGATACGGATTCCGCTCCGTCCGGCAGCGGCGATGAAGGGCTTGGTCCGCTTGAGGATTTCGGCGCTGATTTTTCTTCGGATTCAATCGATTTCGGCGATGCGCCGCAGGTAAGCGCAGAGGACGCCCATGTCAGCGATGTTTTCAGCGAAGAATTTCATATCCCCGGGATTGATGATATGTTCGGCAGTTCAAAGACCGAGCAAACAACAGTAAAACCGGAAAAGAAAGGTTTATTCGGTTTAGGGCGCAAAAAGAAAAAAGATGAAACTTCGGATGTTAATGATGTAGAAGAAATTTCGTTAAGTCAGGATGATGTCAATAGTCTATTAAAAACGCTTTCCGCTTTTCCGCTCAATTTAAGAATTGTCTGCGAAGAAATAATCGCGGAGCAGGTGATTATCGCGCAGCAATTATCAAAATTAATAAATCAACTTGTAAACGGAGCGCCGATAAAAGAAGTTGCGGCTCATGTAGAGCTGATTACCGGCAAACCTGTCGTTATTCCCAAAAGTTTTGAAAAAAGCACAGGCGCCGCCTTTGAAGCCGAGCAGGCGAGTTTTGCGTATATTTTTGTTCATAACTTTCTGCCTGTTCTGCGTTTATTCGCTGTTATTGCGGCTCTGACGGCTTCTGTCATTTACCTTGGGTATAAATTTGTTTATGTGCCGCTTGCCGCGGAATCGCTTTACAAACGCGGTTATGAAAGAATCGGAGCGGGCGAATATCAGCGGGCAAATGATCTTTTTCAGCAGGCGTTTTCTCAGCACAAAAAGAAAAACTGGTTTTACGCTTACGCGGAGGCTTTCCGCGATCAGCGCCGTTATATGTTAGCCGAAGGAAAATACGATGAGCTTTTAAGGCACTATCCGAGAGATAAAAAAGGCGTGTTGGATTACGCGGGCTTGCAAACATATTATATTTTAAATTACGAAAAAGCGAATAAACTCCTTCAGAGAGAGCTGCTTGATTACGCGCCCAACGATTTTCAGGGACTGCTTGCCACAGGAGATAATTTCCTCGCGTGGGCGGATTCCGATCCGTCAAGATTTTATGACAAATACGAAGACGCCCGTTTTTCATTTGCCAGGCTGCTTGAATTAAACGGGTGGCAGCCGCCGGTTCTTGAACGTATGCTGAAATATTTTATCCGCACTGACAATCTGCCTGAAGTTCTTAACTTAAGAGCATGGTTTGAATGGGATGAGAAAAAACGCAAAATGGGAACTGAAACGCTTTCGGAGCTTGGCGGTTATCTTCTGGACAAACAGCTTGAAAAACCAAAAGGGGTGCCGAACCCTTATGTCGAAAGTATTGAAAGCGTAAGGGCAATGCTTTTAAAAGCTGTGCGTGAAGATCGTTATCTGCCCGAACCGCATTATCATCTTGCCCGTTATCATAAAAACCTCGGCAATACTTACGATGAGCGCCTAACTCTTGAGAACGCAATCCGCGCGTTTGACCTTGCCAAACAGGAATCCGTGAAACGGCGGCTTAACCGCGTTGACGCTCATTATCGTTACGCGGATCTATTAATCAATAATAGGGAATTCTTCCCCGCTGAAACTCAGGTAGTAAGAGGCGTCCAATTATTTGAAGATTTTCTTTCCAGAGATTTGATAAAAGCAAGCCCTCAGTTGGGTCAGCTTTATGCCCTCAAAGGCGATTTGGAATTTTATACCAAAACAGGCGACAAGCAGGCCGCGGCGAGCGCAAGGGACGCGTACCTTACCGCAGAGGGATACGGCTACGCTCCGCCTGAAATTCTGTACCGGACAGGGGCGGCTTATTATCAGCTTGAAGATTGGGGCAATTCTCTAAACTATCTTTTTAAAGCTTCGTCAGAGATGCCGTTTAACAGCCGCCTGCTTTACGCTCTTGGAAATGCCGCAAATCAGCGCGGCGACTATTTTGCCGCGGAAGGCTATTACGATCATCTGCTTGATATGCTTGAGGCTCAGCGCGTCAGGCTGCCTGTGCTGCTGCCCAACGATAACCCGCAGTTCCTCGACCTCGGCGAGCGCCTGATGATGGCGCGTAACAACGCAGGCGTCGCTTACGAAGGCTTGGCCGAGCAGACCGGCAGCCGCGAATACCGCGTCAAAGCAATGGCTCTTTACGCCGAGTCCTCCCGCGCATGGGACTCCATTACCCGTAACCCCGAAACCATGATACGGGCGCGTCTTTCAGAAATCCCAGGCTCTCCCGGCATCAACCTTGGTTACTTAAACGCCGCAAACGCAATGCGTCCAAGCAATGACTACACTCCCGGAATGTTCATCAGGATTGACAGAGACGGCGTTGAACCTTCGCGCTGGGAACAGCTTGCGCCCTTTGGCGGGATGTAAATTTATTTGAAAAAATATTAAAATGATATTATGAAAAAATTAGGGCTTCTGTTTATTTTTTTTCTTATGCTTGCTATACCTGTATTTGCTAATGGTAATCAGGAGCGTTCCAGCGGCGACGGGAAAAACATAAGTATTACTATAAAAGTATTAACGGCAGATAGGCTTCCATCGGGCCTGGCAAATGCTCACATTTTGGCATACCAGAGATTGATTACAAATTTCAGAACATATTCCGGTATATTTGTCAGGCAGGATATAGATTTTGACAGCAGTTTATACAGAGAAATTCTTTCAGGGTATTATAGCGACAGCGACGCGGCGGGAAGTGATTTGGGAAATTTAACTATGACCGATTATCTGATGACAGGCAGTATTACCCAGTCGCCGCTGGGCTACCATGTTTATCTGCAAATTGCCAAAACAGCAGCAAACGATAAAAGCGTAGCGTTTTCGTTTTCGCAGCATTGCACCTTTTCCGATCTTATCGATCTCTCTATCGTGAATCGCGCTTCTTTAGATCTGCTGGAGCAAATGGGCGTACAACTCACAGAGAGGGCGCGTACTGAACTTGCCGGCGCAGACGCGGCAAACCGCGCGAGAGGAAGAACAATTATGTTAGAAGCCGATGCCGCGCAAAAAGCGGGAGATGATGCCAGAGCCAGATTCCTTTTAAACCAAGCGGCGGAATTGGATGCGCAATTGGCGGAAGAAGCGCAAAGGCGGCTCTCAGAAATGGGCAAACCGCTTGCTATGCTTACGACGGAAATAATACCGTCTCCCGCGTTACTGCCTCCCGCTCAGATGCAGAACTTTATACCGACACCGGAGAGACAAATACCTCCGCCCGCGAGAACGACCGGTAACCTCGGTCAGGATGCCAGAGCGCGGCAGCAGGCTTACGAAATAGAACAGGAAAACGAGCGAATACGGAAAGAAATCGAAGCGGAAAATGTACGCATTAGAGCTGAAAACGAGCGGCGGAAGAGAGAGGTTGAAGCTGAAAACGAGCGGCGGAAGAGGGAAGTTGAAGCTGAAAACGTGCGCCGGCAGGCGGCGGTAGCAGCAGAAAACGCGGCGAGAGACGCGCATAACAAGTCGATCTGGGTTAAAGCATTGGCTGACAGCGAAGCTTATTATCGAAATTATCTTGGAACAGTCGAGCCGTTTGAACTGGTGTATGAAAATAAAATAGATGAATTGCCGGAGACTCATAATTTTATAAACAAAACACTATCAGTAAAATTTAACACCGCGCTGGTTCCTGTTGAATCGAGATGGGCCTTCGCTGTAGAAAATGATGTAAATAAACTGCGTTCGCAGCTTCTTGCGACAGGCAAGGCAGAAGCATGGGGGCTTAACAATTGGCCTAAGACTTCTGTATCAAACACCTCGCCTTTTATTGACAGAACGGGAAGAATCGATGTGAACGCGGAATTGCTTGACGATAAAGGAAAAGTTCTTGGCTCTCAATCTTTTTCTTTTTTATGGAGTTTTTCGGCAAGTTTTAATGATAAAGGTTTAACATTCAATATTGATGAGGATAACCTATCGTCTCAGTCGGTTATTTTTAATAATGTTAATATTGACGATATTACAGATACCCTGCAAATCCGTATCGTCAGAATTAATGGGAGAGACGCAGAAGAAGCCGCAGTTCAGGGCGGGGTTCAGTTTAGCACGGATTACCGGAAGTGGACACGCTTAGAGCGGGGAAGGCAGCGCCGGGAAGCGCAAATAGCAGCGCAAACACAAGCAAAAGAAGCAGCTGCAGCGACAGGTAAATTCCTTTTTAATTATTTATTACCGCATTATGTTGGGGTAGGAACAACAGCGGCTTTCGATGGTACCGATAGAATTTTTACAACCCCTTCATTAGTTTTAAGCGCTTATAACGGGCACTTTCTGGGAGGAGCGTATTATTTTGGTTACGGTTGTGACTTCGGGCTATTGCATGGAAGTTTGGATGTAGTGAAAGATGTGAATTACTATTCATTTTATCCAAATGCCCATATAGGATTTGGAATGGAATTTATTGACGGCGGTTTGTTTATGGCTTTAGGCGGCGGATGTATGTGGGCAACATACGCTTTTCCCAATGATGAGGTAAATATAATAAATCCGGTATTAGACTTTGTATTTGGCGCAAGGTATAATTTTTTTGATTTTTCCATTTCGTATCGCAGTACAGGACATATAGATGGCTTTGAATCCATCAGAACAAACCTTAAAATACAATTTGGTTTTCGTTTTATTCCATATTTATAAGGATGAATTATGAATAAAAGTATTTATATTGGGCTTACAATTTTCGTTATAGTTTTATTTTGTTCCTGCGGATCACTTGAAGGCAGCGAGGTAATTGGTCCGGGCGGCGGGTATGTGTTTTATGATAAAGGAAGTTACAGCGATGGATGGCGTTATTTGGAGTCCATACCTGAATCTGTCGGTGAATTGACTAACATAATCGGTTCAAATATAGATGTTACTCAAGCCAGGGGAATGGCTGAAAATTGTACTTACGGCGGAAAAAGGGACTGGCGCTTACCTACGGACGATGAATGTAAACGCATGGGCGAATATTTTTTAGGCGGAGGCGGTTATCTTTCCAAAAAAGGAGGAATGGAATTTACTGATAAAACATATTATGTAACGAGCAATGGGAATGTTTTTGGTGAAGTAACAATTACTACCGTATCAAACGATACAACAATTTCCAGTTCAAAATTTGAAAAGGGAAGCGGAGTATACAAGGAAGGCTGCACATACTTTGTCCACCCTATTCGTCAATTTTAATGGTATTATATTATAAAATATATAACAATTATAAGATTTTTCAATATATAACCCCTTTACCTTCATTCAAAACTGAAGTTTTTTCATATCTCACATTTAAAATTTGTTTTTTATTTTTTATTGATAAATTTACCTACCCATGTTAAAATTAATATATACCAGTTTGGTAATACCCAACTATCATACCTTTTGGATAAAGCTATGCAGTATTTTGATACTCATGCCCATTTAGGGCTAATTGTTGACGACCCCATTGAACAGCTCATTGTTATTCAGGAAGCCAGGCAGGCTTCTGTTAACAGAATTGTTTCAATTTGTAACAGTCTTCATGATTTCGGTCATGTTTATGAAAACCTAAAATCCGCGACTAATGTTTATCATGCAGTCGGAGTAAGTCCTTCCGAGGTACAGAACCCGGGCAAGGATTGGTTTTCGAACATTGAGCAAAGCGTTCAATACCCCAGAGTTGTAGCAATAGGAGAGATAGGTTTAGATTATTTCCGAAAATTCGGAGATAAAAAATCTCAGATCGAGCTTTTTATCACTCAGCTTGATTTAGCGGCAAAACTCAATCTGCCTGTAATCATTCACAACCGCGATGCCGGTCATGATGTGCTGGATATTCTCCGCGACCGCCTTCCTCCCAGAGGCGGAGTGCTTCACTGTTATTCCGAAGATGCCGCCTATGCCGAGAGAGCGCTTGAACTCAATTTGTACTTTTCTTTCGCCGGAAATCTGACATATAAAAACGCGAAAAACCTTCACGAAACAATAGACGTTCTCCCTGTCGATCGAATCCTTATCGAATCGGAAGCCCCCTTCATGGTTCCCGCCGATTACCGCGGCAAACGCAATATGCCGAAATATTTGCCTCTGACAGCTTCCTACATGGCGGAAAGACTTGATATGGATGAGGAAGCGCTCGCCGCTCAACTGTGGGACAACGCGAATAATTTTTTTGGTTTGACAGATTAAAGGGATAGAGAAAATATTTTTACCACGAACCACACGAATTTACTGTCCGGTGTCTGATTGTTGTTTGTGTAAGATGTTGTAAGTAGAAATTAATTATTAATTTTTTCTAATTATTCTTGTAAATCGAATTTAATTATAAATCTTGATGGTGTTCGTGTTGGTTCGTGGTAAAATAAAAAAAAGGAAAAACTTTTGGAAAACCTGTACCGCCCCGTTAAAATCGGTTCTCTTGAACTGCCCGGCAATCTCTTTCTCGCTCCAGTCGCTGGCTACACAGATCGCGCTTTCCGCTCTATCTGCGCCGAAGAGGGCTCATGCTTTTCCTTCACAGAGCTAGTTTCGGCGGAAGCGTTGTACCGTAATTTCGGACGGTACGGGCTTATGGATAATAAGCTCACACAAAGGCACAAAGGCACAAAGGAAGAAGATAAAGAAAAAAGAAATGTTGAGAATGATAATATTTCAAACAATGATTCGCTCTTTGTGCCTCCGCGCCTCCGTGTGAAATCTTTGGATCCCCATCCGTGCCTCCGTGTGGATTCTTCTTCAAACCTTGTTCGGCGCGGCGCGAATGAAAAACGTTATGCGATACAGCTATTCGGAGGAGAGAGCGAATCGATTTACAAAGCGGCTTCTCTTTTGTCGCCGCTTAAACCGGACGCGCTGGATATTAATTGCGGCTGTCCGGTTCCCAAGGTGGTTAAGAACGGCGCGGGGTCGGCGTTGATGCGTAATCCGGCAAATGTTGGGCGCATTGTCGAAGCCGCTGTACGAGCTTCCCGTGAAAGTTTGGGCGGCATTCCGGTAACGATAAAAATCCGTTCCGGGTGGGACAGCGCTTCTCTCAATTACGCCGAGTGCGCCCGCATCGCTGTCGAGGCGGGAGCGCAAATGGTAAGCCTTCATCCGCGCACGCGGGCGCAGAGCTACGGCGGCAGGAGCGATTGGCGGCACATCGCCGATTTGGTTACGAGACTGTCGGTTCCCGTTACAGGCTCCGGCGATCTTTACACGCCGCAGGACGCGCGGCAGATGCTGGAAGAGACAGGCTGCGCCGCGGTGATGTTCGCAAGGGGAGCGATGGGTAACCCTTTCATTTTTTCGACAACGATTTCGCTTTTGCAAACAGGCGATTGGCAGCCGGCTCCGTTTTCAAAGCGGGTATCTGCCGCGCTGCGCCACCTTGAAATGCTCGCCTTGGATATCGGCGAAAGATCAGCCTGCCTCGAAATGCGAAAGCAATTCTGCGCGTACACAAAAGGGGTTCCCGGCGGAGCGGCTCTTCGGGATAAGGCGGTTCACGCGCAGACGATTGAGGAATATCGCGTATTGGCAGCCGCCGCTTTTTCGTAATATATTGTAACATCTACAACTTTACGGGAGAACGAAAGGAGAGATCACACAGAGACACAAAGGCACAGAGTTTGTGTTCGATGTTTTTTCTTTTTTCTTCCGAATAAATTTACTCCGAAGTAATATAATTTAGAGGAAGAAGAAAAGATATCGAATAAAAACTTTGCGCCTTTGCGCCTTTGTGAGAGATCTTCTTTCAGTTTCCCGTACAGTTGACCTCAACTTGTAATATCTTTATTCTTATAGCATGAGCTTTATCAGGCAGCCTTTCAGAAACAATTATAACTATAATTTAACATGGTGGCTTATAGGAATTAATTTAGTCATTTTTGCCGCTATGTATTTTTTTGGTAATAATGTCAGGAATATAATGACTTATTTTTGTTCGATGATACCGGTTTTGGTTTTGAAGGGCTGGGTTTGGACTTTCATCACATATATGTTTATTCACGGCAGTTTCACTCATGTTTTTTTTAACATGTTCGGACTTTTTATTTTCGGGCTTCAAGTTGAAAGAGCGATGGGAAGCAAGGAATTCCTGCTTTATTATCTAGTAACAGGAGCTCTTGCGGGAATTTTTTCTTTTGCGGTTTATTATTTAACCGGTAATTATATCGTAGCCTTAATGGGAGCTTCCGGGGCGCTTTACGCTGTCCAGCTTGCCTATGCAGTTTACTTTCCCACTTCGATTATTTATATTTGGGGAATCATTCCGCTTCGCGCTCCTATAATGGTGCTCGGGTTTACAGTACTTTCGTTGTTTTTTATTATCACAGGCGGCGGCGGTAATGTGGCGCATCTTACACATCTTGCCGGTTTCGGTTTTGGATGGCTCTATTTTATAGTACGTTTCAGCGTAAATCCCTGGAAGCGGCTTACCATGCGTTAGGAGAAACATTGATGAAAAAAGTCGGCATACTTTTCGGCGGCAAATCAGCGGAACATGAAATCTCATTGCTATCAGCTAAAAATATTTTTGACGCGATTGACAGAACAAAATTTGATCCTGTGATGATTAAAATTGATAAATCCGGGCATTGGGATATGAGCGAAGTATCACAGCACGATGTTATCTTTCCCATTTTACACGGTCCCTTCGGCGAGGACGGCACGATGCAGGGTTACCTGAAATTAGCAGATATTCCCTTTGTCGGCGCTGATGTCCTGGGCTCCGCTGTCGGCATGGACAAAGACGTGATGAAGCGTCTTCTGCGTGACGCGCAAATCCCCATCGGTAAATTTCTTGTGCTTAACAGCTGTGAGCAGCCGATGTCCTTTGCGGACATAGAAAAAACGCTTGGCTCTCCCGTTTTTATCAAGCCTGCCAACATGGGCTCTTCTGTCGGTATCAGCAAAGTCCGCAATGAAGCCGAATTTTCCTCCGCGCTAAAGGACGCTTTCCAATACGACACTAAACTTATCATCGAAGAATTTATTGCGGGCAGAGAGATAGAATGCGCTGTGCTTGGAAACGAAAACCCCGCCGCCTCTCTGCCAGGCGAGATTATTCCCTCTCATGATTTTTATTCTTATGACGCGAAGTATATTGATGACAAGGGCGCCTCTCTCCAGATACCCGCCAATCTTGACGAAGGAACAACAAAACGCATTCAAGAGCTTGCCGTAAAAGTTTTTCAGGTGCTCTGCTGTGAGGGGCTTTCGCGGGTGGATTTTTTCCTGAAGAATAACTCGTCTGCAAAGCAGCCGTCGTCTGCTTCGCAGCCGTACGATATAATCGTCAACGAGATAAACACAATGCCCGGTTTTACGAAGATCAGCATGTACCCAAAAATGTGGGAAGCGAGCGGAATTGGTTATACGGAGTTAATCACCCGTTTGATTGAACTGGCAATCAGCAGATTTGAGAGAAACCGGCAGTTGAAGACAAGCGTGGTGTAATTTCAGTCCGGCGCTAATCCAGGCATATTATATTCCGGCGGAATTTTTGACGGCATTCCTTTTGAATCGACAAATACCCATGTAACCTTTGCCGCGATTATCAAATCTTCTCCGCGCCAGATTTCCTGTGAAAGGGTGCCGCTTACGGCGCCCTTCTTGATTGGCTTCGATTTGATTACAAGAGCGTCATCGGTAAATGCCGGTTTTTTGTAATCAATTTCTATCCTGGAAATATATGTTCCATAGCCGGAGTTGAACGCTTTATCATAGTCAAATCCGATTTCTTTTAAGAACTCGTAGCGGGCATATTCCAGATAGTGTAAATAATTTGCGTTGTTTACATGATTGTAGCTGTCACATTCGTAGGTTCTTACTTTTAACGTGCATTGAGTTTCCATGGGGGAATTATAGCAGAATAGTGTAATTGATGCTACTGCGGTGCCTGGCGCCATTTTATTCCTAAATTTTACCACGAACCACACGAACTCATACCTACGGTATGCACGAACTTGTTGTTTGATATATTATTCTCTTCATCATTTATTATTCTTCAAAGTAAAATGATTTAAAGGAAGAAGAAAAAGCTATCGAAGCAAAGGTTCGTATTGGTTCGTGGTAAAAAACAGTGCCAGGCGCCATTTTTACCGTATTTCACTTTTCCCTACCCAAGCATTAACTGCCAATATGACATTTTCCTTATCTGATGAGCCCAGTTTTCTGTAGGCGTTTATCAGTTTTCGTTCTGAAGAATCCAAGCCTTCCGGTTCTGTACCTGATATAAGGTACTCAGGAGATATTTCCAGCAATTTGGCTATTTCTACCCCTTCTTTCAGGTTGGGGTAGGTTTTGCGGGTCATCCATTTTCTAAAGGTACTCAATGGAACGCTGATTTTGGCAGCTATCCATTCTTGAGTCGTATTTTTAGCCTTAATTTCATTTTTTAGTCTTATCCAGAAATCCATATTTTATTTTAACTGGAAAAAAGAGCAAAAAAGGAATATTTTTATTGACAAAATTCCAAATATGGATTATATATATTTCTAGGTGAGAATATTTGGAATTATTTGTCATTGTGATGGGTAATTTTAGGTATTTTACATAGCAAAATTTGTAATAATAAATCGTTCCGATGGAATTAATACGGTTTTTTTACTCTATTTTGCTAAATACATCCCGTATGGGTTGTAAATTTTCTTATGAATAATAAGGAAGGATAAAATGAACGTAAAAAAAATTATTAGTATTTTACTGATACTTATGGTTATTGGAATTGCGTCTGTTGCTGCATGGGAAATGTGCGCTGCAATGGATGGCGTTTCAATCTCATATAGCTATAAAACTGTTCTTTTAGAAAATAAAGCAAGCGAATATCGAACCGTTATATTTACAGTTACATTTTCGGATGGAACAAAAGCAGAATATCAACAATATGCTGTTGATGCTAAAAGTTCAAGACAAATTAATTATGGAAAGGTAATTAAATCTGTTGCTCCTTGTTGGTGATTTTTAGTAGATAAATCAAAAAGTAGTTATTATTTTTAACCATCGGAATTTTAATAACTACTTAGCGAGATTGAATTTTTAGGAGAGTTTTTATGCGTAAAAAAATTGCATTTTTATTGATACTGTTTATGGTAGGGTCATGGTGTGTTTTTGCTGAAGAAACAGAAGACGATGGAACTATGGCTGTAGTTTGGATTTTGGTTGGAATTGGTGTAGTTCTCACCATAGTGGTTCTTGCAATCGGCGGAACAGCAGATGATGTAAACAAAATTTGGTTTGGCGAGGGCAAGGGAGTTGGGAATCCCACACCTACTGCTATGGATAATTCAATATTAAACCATGGTGTAATGAAGTTTAGTGATGATAAGTTATTTGTTGGAGCGAAGTTCTCCTGGTAAACATAACAATCATCAATCGTACATTTATAAAAGATGCCTGACACGTAGTGTCTTACACTGCGTGTTCGACACTAAGTTTGGTAAACAATGTCAGGTATCTTTTTTTTACGGATAATAATATAAACAATAATATTATTTATTTCCGCTCACTTGTTGTAAAAATATACACGCAGCCGATCCTCATCCTTGAGTCCTTTAAGATGCAAAAGCTCTTTTTTTATTTCAGGCGTTTCTTTTATCTTATGCGAAACATTCCAGTTGTTAACGAGCAGCTCGTTTAGTATCAATTCGTTTGCGGCGGCCAATGTCTGTAATCTACAGGCAAGATTGATGCCGTAGCCGATATAATCGCGGTATTTAAGCTCGGACAATTCCGCGGATATTTCAAACTTGTATACTTTTTCAGATACAAGAGCGCCGGCGAGGCTTAAAGAATCATAATGCTTAAACAATTCTTCATTTAAAAATTCGGTGTATAAATTAAAAATTGTCAGCGCTTCGTTAATTGTGTTTTTCGCGGTTTCATCCCAAATGATAATTACGCCGTCTCCCATGAGTTTATAATAGGAACAGCCGTAGCCGAATTGATTGATGCAGGATAAAAGATTCGATGTAAATTCCTTGATAAGTTTAAAGACTGTATCATCATCATTATCACATAAAAAATCACTGAAATTTCTGATGTCGAGACATAGAACAAGCGCTGTATTGCGGACTTTGCCGAGGTATGTGCCTTCAAATACATCTATAGGCATTTTTTTCAGCCCTTCAATCGCGCCAATATCCAAAATAAGTCCGCGGGTTTTTTTATCCGTAGAATCAAGTTCTTGAAGAAGGTAATTTTCCATATCATTATGATAACATAAAAATGTACCGGCAGTCACCACTTTTTTGTAAAACTTAAAGGTTGATTTCCCCCTCCCTAGAATTTTTGTACTTTTTGCTATATTATTTTTTACCATGAAAACTCCCCCTGCAATCCTTGGAAAAATCGCGGAAAGTACGCTCGCCCGCGTTGAAAAAGCAAAAAAACTTCTCCCTCTTGAACAAATTAGCAGCGATAATCCATCTTCATTCAAAAATGCGCTTGCAGTTCCCGGTCTTTCTTTCATTTGTGAGGTGAAAAAAGCCTCGCCTTCCAAAGGCATTATCTCAGAGGATTTCCCTTGGATGCAAATTGCCAAAGAATACGAAGAAGGCGGCGCCGCGGCAATTTCTGTTTTAACCGAGCCTGAATTTTTTTTGGGGAGCGATCGATATTTGCGCGAAATAGCAGCGGCGGTAAAAATCCCGGCGCTCAGAAAAGATTTTATCATCGACACCTATCAGCTTTACGAAGCAAAACTATGGGGAGCGAAGGCGGCTCTTTTAATCTGCGCTTTGCTGGAGCCGCAAACATTATCCGCGTTTTTGTCAACTGCCGATGAACTTGATCTTGACTGCCTTGTAGAAATCCACAGCGAACAAGAAGCGGAAGAAGCTCTTGCGGCGGGAGCGCGTATCATCGGCATTAACAACCGCGACCTTACCACTTTTGAGGTTGATAAAGGATTGACTGCGCGGCTAAGAAAGCGAATCCCTGAAGGAGTGCTGACTGTAGCGGAGAGCGGCATCAACTGTGCCGATGACATACGCGCATTAAAAGATTCCGGCGTAGATGCCGTTTTAATAGGCGAAAGTTTAATGCGCTCTTCGGATAGAAAACATTTTTTGCAGGAATTGTTATTTGCCGCTCAGTCTTAGTAATGGTAATTTCACATAACGCAGGAGAGTTGAATGCGTATAAAAATATGCGGTTTATTCCGCGAAGAGGATATTGATTTTGTAAATGAAGCGCGTCCCGATTATATCGGTTTTGTTTTCGCTGAAAGCAAACGAAAAATAACGCCGGTATTCGCTCAATATCTGCGTTTCCGTCTTGCAAGCAGTATTATTCCTGTCGGCGTTTTCGTAAATGCCCGCATCGCGGACATAACAACGCTGTATCAAAACGGCATAATTTCCATCGCGCAGCTCCACGGAGATGAAGATGAAAGTTACATTCAGGCTCTAAAAAAAGCAAGCGGAAACAAACAGATTCCGATAATAAAAGTAATTAACAAAGAACAATTGACAAAGAACAAAGAACAAAGAACGAAGAAAAAATCAGGATTAAAAGTTCTTGAAGATTCGTGGTTAGAGCTTTTTCAAACATCCTCTGCTGATTATCTACTAATCGATTCAGGAGCGGGCAGCGGAAAATCCTTTAACTGGGATTCGCTTAAATCAGTAAAATTTCATAAGCCGTGGTTTCTTGCCGGCGGTATCGATATCAATAATATTGAAAAGGCAAAAGCGTTTAACCCGTTCGCGATAGATGTCTCAAGCGGCGCGGAAACGGACGGTATCAAAAACCGGGAAAAAATTATACAATTAGTTACGTCTGTCAGATAAGGAAACATAAAATGAATACGGAAAAATTTTCGGGAAGATTCGGTGAATACGGCGGTCAGTACATACCTGAAACATTGATGAACGAAATCATCAATCTGGAAAAAGCCTATTTGCATTATAAAGAGGATGAAATATTTAAAAATGAATTGAATAGTCTGCTGAATAAATACGCAGGCCGTCCTTCGCTTTTATATTACGCGGAAAAAATGACGCGCGATCTTGGCGGCGCGAAAATCTATTTTAAGCGCGAGGATATGAATCACACAGGCTCCCACAAAATCAACAATGTGCTTGGGCAGACGCTGCTCGCAAAGAAAATAGGAAAGACAAGAATAATCGCCGAAACGGGAGCGGGTCAGCACGGAGTCGCGGCGGCAACCGCGGCAGCTCTTTTGGGAATGGAGTGCGAAATCTTCATGGGGAAGGAAGACACAGAGAGGCAGGCGCTTAACGTCTACCGGATGGAGTTGTTAGGCGCAAAAGTACATCCCGTTTTGTCCGGCACTCAAACGCTGAAAGACGCGGTAAACGAAACGATGCGCGAATGGGTCAGCCGTGTCCATGACACCCACTACGTACTCGGCTCTGTGATGGGGCCGCATCCATTCCCAATGATTGTGCGTGATTTTCAGGCTGTGATCAGCAGGGAAGCGAGAGAGCAGATTCTCGCGGCGGAAGGCAAACTGCCCGCGGCAGTTCTTGCCTGTGTCGGAGGCGGCAGCAACGCAATCGGCGTTTTTTACAATTTTATCAAAGACGAAAGTGTAAAGCTCATCGGATGCGAAGCGGCAGGCTCCGGCATTGACACGGAAAAACACGCAGCCTCCATCGCGAAGGGCAAAGTCGGAATCTTTCACGGAATGAAATCCTACTTCTGCCAGAACGATGAGGGACAAATCGCTCCTGTGTATTCAATCTCAGCGGGGCTTGACTATCCCGGCATCGGACCGGAACACGCTTGGCTCGCCGACACAAAACGCGCCGAGTATGTGCCTGTCACAGACGAGGATGCCGTATGCGCCTTTGAATACCTCTCTCGCAGCGAGGGGATCATCTGCGCGATAGAGAGCGCCCACGCTGTTGCTTACGCGCAAAAAATTGCGCGTAACTTTTCACGTAACGAAAGCATTATCATCTGCCTTTCCGGCAGGGGAGACAAGGATGTCGCTTCCATTGCCCGCTATCGCGGCAAAAGCATCAAGGAGTAATAAATGAGCAGAATACAAAACGCTTTTAAAAACGGCAAGGCATTTATCGGCTTCGTTACGGGCGGCGATCCCAATATCGAAAAAACAAAAGAGTTTGTTCTGGAAATGATAAGAGCGGGAGCCGACCTGATAGAAATCGGCATTCCATTTTCCGATCCAATTGCCGAAGGGCCTGTAATTCAGGAAGCGAATAACCGCGCTCTTTCCGCCGGAGCCACAGTTGAAAAATTATTCACTCTGGTTACAGACCTGCGAAAAGAAACTGATGTACCTCTTGTTTTCCTTACGTACGTCAATCCCGTTTTCCGTTACGGGCAAACCGCGCAAAAAGGGTTTTCCGGTTCGCCTGATCAATCACAGGGGTACAGCGCTTTTTTTAAACGCTGCAGCGAAGCCGGTCTCGACGGCGTCATCATCCCCGATCTTCCCTTTGAAGAACAGCCGCCCGTGAAGGAAGCGGCGGACAAAAACGGCATCGATCTTATTTCGCTGATTGCTCCAACATCGGAGGCGCGGATAAAACAAATCGCGAAATCCGCGTCGGGCTTCATCTACCTAGTCTCCTCAATGGGAGTAACCGGCGTACGCAGTGAGATAACAACAGACCTCGCTTCCATCACAGCGGCGATCAAATCTGTTACGCAGATTCCCGTCGCGATTGGTTTTGGCATTCACACTCCGGCGCAGGCAGCGGAAATGGCGCGTATCGCGGACGGGGTTATCGTTGGAAGTGCGATTGTTAAAATAGCGGCGAAGTACGGAGAGGAAGCGGCGGCGCATATTTTCAGTTATGTGAAAGAGATGAAAGAAGCGGTAAGGGGTTATAGCTTTTAAACAGACAACTGCGCATTGAAAAATCAAAAAGCTAATTATATACTGAAGGTATGAGGTTTATATGAGAATGTTCTGTCATAA
>Ga0209755_10004055_pt1 | contig 17684 bp, 13 predicted proteins | sample TergutCo191P1_FD_187301 | JGI IMG/M metagenome (GOLD analysis project Ga0209755, IMG submission 187301) | Cornitermes sp. P1 segment gut microbial communities from Petit-Saut dam, French Guiana - Co191P1 (SPAdes) (version 2) | ecosystem: Host-associated > Arthropoda: Insects > Digestive system...
AAGGGCAGAAAAGGTGGGAGGAGGAGAAATCCTTTGCGGCATCAAATGATAGCCAAAAACCAAAATGCTATATCCTTGTTGAGTTTCCATATCCATCTGGTGATGGACTGCATGTAGGGCATCCACGTCCGTATACGGCGATGGATATTGTGTCACGAAAAAGAAGAATGCAGGGATATAATGTTCTTTATCCTATGGGGTTTGATGCATTTGGTTTGCCAACAGAAAACTATGCCATAAAAAATAAGATACATCCGGCTATTGTCACACGTGATAACATTGCTAGATTTACTTCTCAGCTTAAAATGCTGGGATTTGGCTTTGATTGGGATAGAGTTGTAGATACTACAGATCCTGAATATTATAAGTGGACTCAGTGGATTTTTCTCAAATTATTTGAGCATGGTCTTGCTTATAAGGCCCAAATCCCTGTCAACTGGTGTACATCATGTCTGTGTGTTCTTGCTAATGAGGAAGTTGTCGATGGTGCTTGTGAACGTTGCGGTTCCAGTGTTGTGCGGAAAGAAAAAAGTCAGTGGATGCTGAAAATTACTGAGTATGCCCAGAGGCTGATTGACGATTTAGATGGTTTAGACTATGTTGAACGTGTAAAGATTCAGCAAAAAAACTGGATTGGGCGCAGTGTTGGTGCGGAAATTGATTTTAAAACAACGACCGATGATATAATCAGAGTTTTCACAACACGCCAGGACACATTGTTTGGATCTACATATATGGTTATTTCTCCTGAACATCCGCTTTTACAGAAGTGGAAAGTTGAAAATTCTGAGGATATCGTTAGTTATCAGAAAGCTGCTGCACTAAAGTCAGATTTTGAGCGCACAGAGATGTCAAAGGATAAAACAGGTGTTGAAGTTAAAGGTGTCAGAGCGATAAATCCGGCTACTGGTAAAGAGATACCTATATATATTTCAGACTATGTACTTGCAACATATGGGACAGGTGCTATTATGGCTGTGCCAGGGCATGATACACGTGACTGGGAATTTGCAAAGAAGTTCGGTATCCCTATTGTTGAGGTTGTTTCCGGCGGAAATGTTGATGAGCAACCGTATCTGGACTGCGAAACTGGGTTTATGGTTAATTCAGGATTTATTGATAATCTTTCTGTTGAAGATGCAAAAGCCAAGATGAATCAGTGGCTGCAAGATACCGGATGCGGCGAAGAAAAAGTTAATTATAAGCTGCGTGACTGGGTGTTTTCTCGTCAGAGATATTGGGGTGAACCCATTCCAATAGTTTATTGTGAAACTTGCGGATATGTGCCTTTGCCGGAGTCAGAGCTTCCGCTTATTTTGCCTGATATTGAAAATTATGAAACAACTGATACGGGCGAAAGTCCTCTGGCTGCAATGACTTCTTGGATAGAAACAGCTTGTCCAGCATGTAAAGGGCCTGCAAAACGTGAGACAGATACAATGCCACAATGGGCAGGTTCGAGCTGGTATTTTTTAAGATATGCGGATGCGCACAATAAAAATGAACTGGCTTCACGCAAAGCTTTGGATTATTGGACGCCTGTGGATTGGTATAATGGCGGCATGGAACATACAACGCTGCATTTACTGTATTCTCGTTTTTGGCATAAATTTCTTTATGATATAGGAATTGTTCCGACATCTGAGCCTTATATGAAACGCACATGTCATGGTATGGTTTTGGGTGAAGATGGACAGAAAATGAGCAAATCTCGTGGTAATGTTATAAATCCAAATGACATAGTTAAGGATTTTGGAGCTGATACACTCAGACTTTATATTATGTTCATCGGTGATTTTGAAAAGACTGCACCGTGGTCTCAAAATGCTGTTAAGGGCTGTAAGAGGTTTTTGGATAGAGTTTGGAATATTTCTGAAAAACATTTGAGTGATAATGAATTATCCACTACACATGAACTTGCTATGCATCGCGCTATAAAAAAGGTTGGCAATGACATTGAGAATTTGAAATTTAATACGGCTATTGCAACACTTATGGCGCTTGTTAATGATTTTTATGATAAGCAACCGTCCCGTGGTGATATTAAGACTCTTTTAACAATGCTTTCGCCATTTGCGCCGCATATTGCTGAGGAGCTTTGGGAGATTCAAGGTTTTGAAGGCTATGCAGCGGCTCAGAGCTGGCCTAAGTATGATGAGGCCAAAACAATCGACTCAGAATGCGAGATCGCCGTCCAAATTCTTGGCAAACTGCGCAGCACAATTAAAGTACCGCTGAACTCCGATGATGATTTTGTCATTGAAACCGCCAAAGCTGACGAAAAAATTTCTCGCAACATTGAAGGCAAAGAAATCGTCCGAACAATCGTTATAAAAAATAAGTTGGTTAATTTAATTGTAAAATAAGCAAGCAACTGAAAAGCATATGGAAAGGCAATAAGGAAATAACCACCCCTTCGTGTGCGGACGGCACCCCTCCACGGAGGGGAATTAAGGGGCTTGCGCTAGCTAAATTCCCCTCCGTGGAGGGGTGGCGCGAAGCGACGGGGTGGTATTTCTCACAAGTTATGATAAACTTTTTCACAGGACACGAAAGGGGTTGTTGTTGGTGCAGGAAAAAAAACGACCACGCTCTTGCTTGTGGATTCCTCTGGCGATTGTTTTAGTAGTCGCCTTAGTGATTGCTTTATGGCTGGTACCCCCACGGCTTATGACGAATAGGCAATTTGAACTTTGGCAAGTGCACGGCTTTTGGGGCTTCACACGAGAAGTGATGGGAACGCCGACCCTGGATGATCTTATGGATCAAGCGCACAACATCGTTTTAGCAAAAGTGATTCGCGCCCAAGGCGGAGATACAGGGCACGGAGATACGGAACACGCACGAATTTTTTACACAAGGTACACGCTAATGCTGATTGACGTTTATAAAGGTAGACTTGAAATTGGCGATGTGATAGACCTAATGCAACCATACCAAATCAGACATATTGGCGTACTAGGCGAACGGAGGAACAGGAGGCAAAACATTCGCACAGCGCCACTTTCTGTTGGAGACAGCTACATCTTGTTTTTGAATTTAGCAATGATAGACCGCAATATCTTAAGAACGGGCCAACCTTATGAAGAATGGCGTGAGGCGTGGCATGTTTTATCATCGTCACGTTTTTGTGCCTACCGATATACGCCGCAGGAGCAGAGGCCCGTAGATGAAAATTGGACGTTTGATAGCGTTGATAGGCAAAATCATTTGGTTCTAACCGAGCAAGATTTGTTGAGGAAAAGTTATGAAGAGAAGAATGTTATCAATTCTGTTTGCGACACTAATGTTACTTAGCACGATTGCTACAGCGTCAGTGGCAATGACTGTAGTGGACGATGATGAAATTATGTTTTTTGAAGATTTGCTCCATTATGAGGAATTCGTCATGTTCAGGGGTGAAGTTCTTGATTCGCCAGTTATTGTTTTTAGGGAACTGCCGAAATGCTATACGATGAATTTATGGTTGTGCAAGAATTCGCAGTAAAACCTATACTCAGGATTGTTGCGAATTATTAAACCTTCACTACATTGAACAAAATCTTTATTTTGTTCAATTATTGGTGAATATGTCAATAGACCTGCCCTGTTTTTGATGTTATAATCGGATTTGTACTTGAGTGAAATAAGCTTTGTGAAGACGTGAGGATACCTATGGATTATAGAACTGAATCCCCTGAGATTTTGCGTGAGTTTCTTTTTTATCATGAAACTATTAAAGGACACTCTAAAAAAACAATTGATGAATACTTTCTTGACTTGCGGACATTTTTTCGATTTATGAAAATGCATAAAGAAAATCTGCCTCGTGATACACCTTTTGATGAAATATCAATTATGAACATCGATCGGGGCTTTGTGAAAAGTGTCAAGCTCGCCGATGTTTACGAATACCTTGCCTTCTTGTCACGTGACAGACCCAAACGACAAAATAGCCGTAATACTGATTATGGACTTAGTCCAAATAGCCGAGCACGTAAGATTGCGGTCGTACGAACTTATTATAAATATCTTACTTTGAAATCAGAAAACAACAAACTTGAAGTAAATCCTGTTGCAGATCTGGATTCACCAAAAAACCGTAAGTCGCTTCCCCGCTTTCTAACTCTTGATGAGAGCATGAAACTGCTTGATAATGTTGGCGGGCAGTTTAGAGAAAGAGATTTTTGTATTCTCACAATATTTCTAAACTGCGGATTGCGTATCTCTGAGATTGCAGGACTTAATTTAACGGACTTGCGCGAAGACCATATAAGAGTTTTAGGCAAAGGCAATAAAGAACGTGTTGTGTTTATAAATGATGCCTGTGCCGAGGCACTTAATGAATATCTTAAAATAAGAAAAGACATTGCAACAACTGAAAAAAGAGCTCTTTTTCTTTCAAGCCGCCGCAGTAGAATAAGCACATCAACCATACATGCACTGGTAAAAAAGCATCTGCTTTCAGCGGGACTTGACAGCAGTAAATATTCTTCTCACAAATTGCGCCACACTGCGGCAACCCTTATGCTCAAAAACGGTGTTGATGTCAGAACATTGCAGGAGCTACTTGGACATGAACACCTAAATACAACACAAATATACACACATATAGAAAATGACAGCCTACGAAATGCCGCAAATCTCTCTCCCCTGTCAGGATATAAAAAAAAGCGCGATTAACGCATCTGTCTTCACATATAAAAACGAAATTATGATGAAAAGTGTATTTTTATTGCAAACTTTGAATCAACTTCTATGTTGACTCAAAGTCCACAATAAATTATGTTTTCCGGAAAGGGGAAATTTTAGGGATATGTCTTTAAGATAATCATGCCTAGTTTTTGCAATCCCGATTGGGTTAGCGAAGACATGATATTTCACTCTATGGCTATATGGGTCTTATTACTATTCCATACAGTGGGACCATGACAGGTGGAGCCGGAGTTGGCGCTACGATAGGTCTTGTTATTATCGGAGTCACTTGCCACGGTTGAGTTGGTATGGCTAGTATAGATCTTAGAAAAGCGCCGTCTATCTCTAGGGATTCGTCAACCGTAATATCATCGAAAAAAGTATTTTCCATTCTTGCTTTCTCCTTTCACCATATTTCCCAGGTCTTAACCCTATACAAAAGCCGCTGCATTTGTGTTTTCACACGAGACGGCGGCTTCTACCGGACAACAAACGTTGAAAGTCACTGCGCAATATCCACAACTTCATTGGACATGGCTGTGTTGAATTGTTCTTCCCAGTCTGAGTAATCACTACATTTTCTTGCATCTTCTTTTATTTTCATAGCCTCGGAATTTTGCTGTAGTAGTAAATGAGTAACATACAAATCATAAAATATTTCGGCATTGGCATTTTTCATGTTTTTTGCACGATGCATATGGCCAAGTCCATCTTCGATTTGTCCCTGTTTTATCAGTGCTAACCCTAAACCTTTGGAAGCATAAGCATTTTCTGGATCTGATATAAGTATTTGTCTGTTTGTTTCCTCGCAAAGTTCATAGTTTCCTAGTTCATAATGGACATATCCAAGTATTTCTTTTGGCTTAATACTGTCCGGTGTTATACTAACAAGTTTTGAAAGTACAATTTCCGCAGACTGGAATTGCTTTTTATTTGCAAGTGAGTAAGCATTGTTTAACAGTTTTGCGGGGTCATTTATTAAAGCAACTTTATCCTCTATTCTTTTCATCTCAATATAATATGAGCAATATTCGTTATGGCTGTGAATATCACCATTCATGCAGAGTCTTGAATCAATGCACCCTCCTAGACAATCGCTAAATTGGCATTTTGCACATAGTCCCTTTAGTTGAGATTTTTTCATTTTGCGATTCCATGCGAAACTTTCCTCGGAATACCATATATCTTTTAGAGAACGCTCTCGAATATTTCCTGCAATAAATTGCCTGTCTCTGATGGAAGTACATCCGGTTATATCTCCATTGTTCAAGATGCCAATGATGCTTTTGCCCGCGCCACAGCCACCCCACTGACCAATATCCGGTATGCTTTTTTGGTGAAGCTCCAATATTTTGCTGTTATAATATCCTACATTATCTGCCAAAAAAATTCCCATATCTTCAGACATCTTGCTATGTGCGAAGTCAATAAGTTGGTTTACATGGTGCGGCTTTAGAAAAAACTCGGTGTTGTGCTTAAAGTTTCCCATTGGCAAGGCCAACTGCAACTGCCATGAGTCAATACCAATATCACTAAAAATGCTGTGCAAACCTTCCAGTTCATCAATGTTTACACTATTTACCGTAGTAATAACAGCTGGCAAAATGTCATGGTCTTTAATAAGTTTTAGTGCAGTGGTAGCCTTTTCAAAAGAACCATCTAGCCTAATTTGATCATGTGTAGATTTTAATCCATCAATACTGACCGCAACACCTGTCACCCCAGCCAATTTAAGCTGTTGTGCAAGTTTTTCATCTATAAACCAGCCGTTTGTAATTATATTTACCATAATCCCATTGTTGACTAATCTATTTATTATTGTAGATAAATCGGAGCGCAAGGTAGGCTCGCCTCCGGACAGTGTTATAACTTTCATTCCAAGTTCTTTTAATTCATCGCAAAGGGCAAGCGCTTCTTCAGTAGTTAACTCACCTTCCTGTCTATCCTCATCACAACTGGAACCACAATGTTTACAACGCATATTGCATGCCATGGTTAATTCCCATACACCATTTGTCAGATTGTACTCCATGATTTTTCCTTCCTATATCACCGCAATAAGAACGCATTTTACTGTCTATAAGCACGAAGCAACCCTAATTGTCCTGTCGATACTTGGGTTTGCTGTGAGTAAGGAGCGTTGTTGGAAAATTAGGGTATTGATTTGGTCTTATGGCAGCAATGCTATTTATTAACCTCTATGCATTTACGCAGAAAAAAAAATATTATCAGACTATTAAAATTAACTATATTCTGTATTAAAAGACTATAATTGTCAAGTATTTTTTGATAAAAAACCTACAGAAAAACGAAAATACAAGAATATAGTTAAATTTTACAATTTTCTGATATCGAATAATTGCTTTATTTAACCGAAAAATACATGAACTGGGCGGAAAAGGCTGTGCAAAGATGGTGACGGGATTTAATCATCGTTTACCTAGAGTGTACATTACCAGAATGAGTGATTGTTACCGTTGTCGTTGTTTCGTCTGCACCTGTTTGCGTATTTGCATGCTCAGCTGGGTGAGTGTTCATGATAACGGTTCTTGTTGATTCAATCCAATCTACGTCAAAACCGATTAGCGGAGCTAAATCTCGCAGCATAAAGAAATTATTGCCGTCAATAAGAAAGGCTGTAAAGGAATAAGATATACCATCAAAATAAAGTCTTGAAGGTGTCGATCTGAATGGGCGTGAACCTGATATAGAGAATACAAGCTCTCCTCCCTCAATTGTGTATGGTAATCCACTAGATAATCGTATTGCATTGCCTATGGCATCCCATGTAACCTCAAATTGTCTGTGGGTACCATTTAATAAATATGCGATGTCACGTAGTCTAAAGTAATGCGACCCACCTATTAAATAGGCAGACAGTGGCATAGTTTCACCGTCTAATATCAAATTTGCTTGTGACGGCACTGCCCTGCCTGTTGGAACTTCTGTCGGAGGCTGTTCCGGTATAGACGGTGTTTCCTGCGGTGGAGGTTCAGGTTGTGGTAATGGTGGAGGTTCAGGTTGTGGCAATGGAGGGGGTTCAGGTTGTGCTGGTGGCTGTGCTGTTAATCTTTCTACCGGACGTGATGCCGGAGTATTTCTTGTGATTCTGCTGGCGTTTGCAAAGCCCCATTCGAGCAGAGCTTCAGTATCTGGAAAACGCGTTTCCACAGTATTGCCCATAGTTACGGTAATAAGCCTGCGTCCATCACGTACTGCTGTGCCTATGAGGCAAAACCCTGCCGCACTTGTAAATCCTGTTTTAAGTCCATCAGCGCCTTCAAATCTGGTGAGCAGGTGATTTGTGTTATTAAGCGGCTCACCCTCGCGAAAGCTGACGTTTCTCATGGAAGTAAATTCTAAAACCTCCGGATGGTCAACGATGAGACTTTGCATAAACCATGCCAAAGCAAGCGGAGAAATGCGATTTTGAGCGGATATTCCAAAACTGTCTGCAAAATGTGCTCTGATATTTAGTTGTCCTGCTTTTGCATTCATTTGTGCAACCAATGCTTCATCACTTCCGAATATTCCTTCGCCCAATGCAGCCGTTGCACCATTTGCCGAACGGACTATAACTATTTCTAAAAGTTCTCTAACACTATATGTCTCACCTTCTATAAGAGGCACATTAGACCACCCTGCACGTGTTGATAGTTCTCTGACATGCGGACTGATGAGTATTTGAGTGTCCATTGTGGCATATCCGTCTCTTAGAGCGTCTAAAACAACATAAACAGCAACCATTTTTATCATGCTTGCCGGGACCCTCTGTGTTCTGGCGTTACGTTCAAATAGAGGAGTTCCTGTTTCAAAATCAATTACAACTGCACCCGGAGATGTTATCTGCGGATTAGCAATAGTTGCCGCCTGCGCATATGGTGCAATGACTGCAAAAACCATAATAACAGCCAATAATAAGGCAATCTGCTTATTCACTCTCTTCATAAAAATTTTCTCCTGCCTATTATTTTTTTACATACATGCATCGCGGGCGGATAGCGCATGTGCCCATATACTATTATACTAAGCAGTTTGTATCCTTAATGTATCTTGCACCTCTACGTTTTTCTATGCTCCCACTCTTTATACTCAAGTGCCTGATTATATAGCCTGACGTAGCTATCCCATCTTGTTTTTTGCAGCTTTCCATTGTTAAGAGCTTCCAAAAGCTTACAGCCCGGTTCTTTGATATGTGCACAGTCTAGGAAGCGGCAGGTGCCAATATAGTTTGCAAAATCAGGAAATAAATATTGCAAGTTAGGCGGAGTGGCAAGTCTGTCGGTGTCAAATGCAGAAAATCCCGGAGTATCTGCTATTATTGCACCACACTCCAAGTTGAAAAGTTCCACATGTCTTGTAGTGTGCCTTCCCCTTCCCAGTTTCTTGCTGACATCGCCGACGATAATCTGAAAGTCAGGGTCAAGACAATTGAGAATACTCGACTTCCCTACTCCTGAGTTGCCTGTAAAAGCACAAATAGAACCCCTTATTGCATTTAGTAACTCATCTAAACCTTCTCTTGTTTCAGCACTTGTCCGGACAGTGCAAAATCCGGCTTTGCTGTAGATGTCATACAGAGCGTCCGCCGGATCAAGGTCTAGTTTGTTGATACAGATTACGGGTTCACAATCATTTTTTTGCGCTATGGCAGTCATTCTATCAATCAAAAAGGGATCGGTTATCGGAATAGCGCCTGAGGCAATGATAACCATTTTCTCAATATTTGCAATCGGCGGCCGAACAAACGAATTTTTGCGGGGATGGATATCATTTATTATGCCCCTCCCCGGCTCAGTATGCGTAAAGGCAACACGATCTCCGACAAGCGGTGTCACTTTATCCAGACGGAACTTTCCTCTCGCCCTGCATTGTATGAGAGAGCATTCAGACTTCACATAATAAAATCCACTTAACGCTTTAAATATTATACCTTCGGCCATATCAGTTTCCTATGCATCAGGCGTATCGACAGAAAAGTCGTCGCCGGGCTGTGGGTCAGGAAGAAATGGAGGTCCTGGGATAAATGGCGGTCCCGGTCCCGGTCCGGGTTCAGGCTCAGGCTGTGGTTCGGGTTCAGGTTCAGGCTGTGGTTCTGGCTCAGGTTCAGGCTCGGGTTCGGGTTCTGGTTCAGGTTCCGGCTCGGGCTCAGGTTCTGGTTCCTGCTCAGGGCCGAGCGAAATGCTAACCATTATACTTGAACCGGCGGCAACCTCTTCTCCGGCAAAGCGAATGTATGTTACAGTATCTACAGGATGTAGGTCACTGTAAAATTCTTCAAAGGTTAAAGTCAGATCAACACCTCTAAATTCACGATTTAATTCAGCTAAAGTTGTTGGAAGTTCCAGAGTAGGTACTGTCACCATCACAACATTAGGGCCTCCGCTGTATCGAATAATGACTACGGCACCTCTTGACAGCACTTCTTCTGCCTCAGGAATAGTTTCAATAACCAACCCCAGAGGCACATCACTTGCAACCTCTACAACGTCTATAGTTAAATCCAGATTCATCCGCACGAGCTCATTATTTGCAATAGCCCAGTGTCTTCCGGTTATATCCGGCATGAGTGTAGGCGGCGGTTCTCCCAAAGACACTTGGAGTTCAACATTTATGTGTCCGCCTGGAAGCGGCGCGCCAACCTGTCTTTCCGGCGTAGGATTTTGAAAGAAAACTATACCTTCGGCAAAATCTGAGTTATATTCAAAACTATAATTGAAATAGAATAGTTGAGCATATTCGTTATCATTAACTATGTCGTCGAATCGCTGTCCGACAAAAGTAGGCATTGAGATTTGCTCTCTTTGAGGAGAAAAGATGTCGCTAAGAAATGCAGTCCACATGAAAACAAAGATTACAACCAGAAACACAATAATAGCGAATATCCCGATAAGAGTTGACGTGCTGCTGGCTCTGGTTTTCGCAACACGGTAGTCATCGGGTGTCATTTCTGGTTTTACACTGGCTTTTGGTTTAGAAGCCGGTTTGCCGGAGCTATTCTGCCTTGGTTTAGACGGTTCTGATTTTGTTGTAGCTGACCTCTGCGTTGGTTGCGGAGCTTTCTGAGAATTTTGCCCCCTCTGACCTACTTGCGCATTTCGCTGATTTGTCTGTGGAGGTCTTTGTCCATTAGGGTGGGGCGGTTTTTGTGTAGGTTTTACCTGCGGATTTGCAGGTGTTGTAGATGAGCGCGCAATTACTCTTGTTTCAGAATATACGTCATCTTCCAGTGCTTGCTTGTCGGCAAAATCAGACATTGCGTAATTAAAAGCTATAGAAGGATTTTTGCGAAATTCTTCTAAATCGGCAAGCATTTCCTCAGCTGTTGTAAAGCGCATATTTAGATCCGGTTCCATCGCATGCATGGTTATATCCTCAAGGCCAATAGGAATGTCCGGATTGATGTCACGAGGCATGAGAGGAATAGCGCTGATATGCTGGATTGCAACAGATACTGCCGAATCACCTACAAATGGCAGGCGACTTGTCAGCATCTCGTACATGACAACACCAACTGAATATATATCCGAACGAGCATCAACATGCCCACCTTTTGCCTGTTCGGGCGAAATGTAGTGAACTGAACCGAGAGCTTCTTGAGTCAGTGTATTTGAGACCGTCAGTAGCCGTGCAATACCAAAGTCGGCAACCTTGACACTTCCATCTTTTAAAATCATTATGTTATGCGGCTTTATGTCCCTGTGTATAATACCGCGAGAATGTGCATGACTGAGGGCTTTTGCTATTTGAGTGGCAAAATGTAGGGCTTCTTTCCAATTAAGAAGACCTTTTCGGTTTATATATTGTTTAAGGGTAATGCCTTCTATGAGCTCCATTACGATATATTCGGTGTTTCCGGATCTGCTGACATCATATACTGCGACAATGTTTGGGTGAGAGAGCATTGCAACAGCCTGTGATTCAGTGTAAAACCTACGCTGAAACTCCTCGTCACCTGCAAGGTCTTCTTTTAATATCTTTATGGCAACCATTCTGTTTAAGCGATGACAGCGAGCCTTATAAACAAGTGCCATACCGCCGGTACCAATAAGTTCTAATATTTCGTATCTATTGTCAAGGATTCTTCCGACATACTTATCGCTTGAGTCCACTTATATTCCTCCTTCTAAAGGGATATTTCACTGCAGGGCTCTTAAAACCCATATTGAAAGCCTATGTGCTATTTTTTGAATATGACTGTCGTTACATTGTCAGGAGCGCCGCGAGAAAGTGCCATATCAACAAGTGTTTGGCAACTTTCACGAACACTTTTTTCTCGTTGTAACTCAAAGAGAATCTCACTATCAAGCACAACATTGGATAAACCATCCGAGCAAAGAAGTAAGTACTCACCTTGCTTTAAATTAAGGAAAAACACGTCAGGCTCCTCTTTCACATTGGTTCCAAGTGCCTTTGTAATAAGGTTTTTATTTGGATGCCTGCGAGCTTCAGCCCGTGTCAAATCGCCCCTTGATATCATATCTTCTACGACAGAGTGATCTTTTGTTATTTGCGTTATACCATACAAGGTTACATGATACAGGCGGCTGTCGCCAATATTTACTACCACTTCTCCATCATCGGTTGAAATTGCAGCTGTTAGAGTGGTTCCCATACCCGCAAATTCATCGTTTTCCGCGCTCTTATGGAATACCGCTTTGTTTGCAAGAAGAACGGCCTCGGCCATTTTCTCGGCGATATCATTCAGAGAACCCATATTTTCCAAGTATTTGCCCATATGATGCATAAACACTTCTGCAGCCATAGTGCTCGCAACATATCCTGCTCTTGCACCACCCATACCGTCACAAACGACAAGAACAGCGATGCCTCGCTCCTCATCAAAGAGGATTTTGAAAACATCCTGATTTTGCCGTCTTACTTTGCCGATATTTGTTATTCCCCAAAGATCCATTTTAACCCCTTGCGCTTGAAATCAGTTAAGTGCTCAAGCCGTAGTGTTATTATTTTGCTCTAAGTAACCTAGGTTACTTAAGTGTTTTGCACGCAGCTGCCCACAAGACGCGGTAATGTCCCGCCCCAAGCTGCGGCGAATGGTTGTGTTAACACCATTTTTGCTTAAAATATTCACAAAAGCTTTTATTGTATTCATGCTGCTGCCTTTGAGCTTCCGTTCTGGAACATCGCTAAGCGGGATAATATTTACATGACTACCACTGTTTTTGAGTTTTTTAGCCAAAAGCTCGGCATGGCTAGTGCTGTCGTTAACGCCGTCAATCATTGAGTATTCGTAGGATACTCTCCTGCCGGTTTTCTTAAAATATCTATCACATGCTTCAAGGAGACTGTCAACACCATTTCTTTTATTTATTGGCATGAGCTTTAATCTAGTCTTATCATCAGGCGCGTGAAGCGATACCGTTAAAGTTGATTGTATCCCATATTGCGCCAATTTGTCAATCTTTTCTATAATTCCACAAGTCGAAATACTGATACGTCGAGCCCCGATATTCATCCCGGAGGGATGGTTTATGAGCTCAAGAAAACGTATTAGATTGTCGAAATTATCAAGGGGCTCACCTATACCCATTATAACAACATTAGAAATATTGCAAGCAGAAAGAACTTGAGAAAAAAGCACCTGATCAATCATTTCTGATGCATTTAGATCGCGTTTTAGCCCTCCAATTGCAGACGCACAAAAAACACAACCCATTGCGCATCCAACCTGAGATGATATGCAAACAGTGTTGCCATGCTCATATTTCATCAAAACACTTTCAACAGCCGAGCCGTCAGATAATTTCCATAGAAACTTTGTTGTTCCATCGATCTTTGATTCAAGTTTCCCAATAAGCTCAGGATAGCTGATATAAAACTGCTCGTCGAGTTTTTCTTGAAGTGCTTGCGAAATATTGCTCATTTCGCTGAAAGTTTTTGTGCCTTTATGAATCCAAGAAAACACTTGCTTTGCTCTAAAGGGACGCTCTCCGATTTTATTAAAATATTCTTGAAGCTCATTTAGCGTCATAGACTTTATGTCTGTCTTATCCATTAGTTATCCCCTATTTTCCGCATCTTACATATGAAAAATCCATCGGTTCCGTTTAGGTGAGGCCAAAGAGTAGTCATACCTTCTTTGATCTCCCCTACACCAGGAAGTGAGAAGCCTTCAATAATAAAGTTTTTGTTTTGGTTAAGAAAAGATCCAATAACATCTTCATTCTCGCAACGAAGCAGTGTACATGTGGAATAAAGTAATACACCATCGGGTTTTACATATGAGGAAAGTGTGGATAGAATGTTTAGTTGCAATTGTGGAAGTCCAGCAATATCCTGTTTTGTTTTAAACCTGATTTCCGGTTTTTTACGTATGATGCCAAAACCGGAGCATGGCACATCTGCAAGCACAATATCAGCCATAGTTTCCTTTTCAGAATCTTTTGCGCTGCCTTTGCTGGCCATAATTTTTTTGGACGCATCCATTTCCATGGTATCTATAATACCAATTCCCATTCTTGTGCTGCCACTTTCTATATGCCTAAGCTTTGCAGCATGTACATCACATGCCAAAATGTGGCCAGAATTTTCCATCATTATGGCAGATGCAAATGATTTTCCTCCAGGAGCGGCACATCCGTCTAACACAAAATCGCCTTTTCGTGGACCCGCAGCAACAACGGATAGCCTTGCGGCTGCATCTTGAATATAAAAATACCCTTTTAGGTATGATTCAAGCCTTGTTATGTTACCGGCACCTACAACCTCGATACAATCTTTAAGCCACGGATGGCATTTTGCATCTATGCCTTCTGATTTTAGGAGACTAAGCAGCTCGCTTGTATCAGTCAGAATTGTGTTGACCTGTATGGTTGTCGGAACTTTGTCATTGTTATTTTGCATGAGTAATGCTTCGGTATCGGCTTCCCCCAAAACTTCACAGAATTGTTTTACAAGCCACTGCGGATGACTAAACCTAAGAGAAAGCCTATGGACATTGTCGCCTGTAATTTCAGGAAGTGTACCGTCAATAACCGCCTTTGATGCTTTTCGCAGCAAGGCGTTTACAAAACCCGCTGCTCTCTGATTGGAAAACTTTTTTGCAAGGATTACACCTTCATTTACCGCCGCGGTGTGTGGAATTTTTGTGAGAAATACTATCTGAAAAATCGATAAGCGAAGAATGTCAAGCACTCTTGGCTCAAGCTTTTTCAGCTCGATCGAAGAATAATGTGAAATATAAAAATCGCATAAAGTCATATTTTGTAAAACGCCGTAAACCATTTGTACAGTCAGAGAAATGTCAACAGCAGATAGAGATGACCTTTTTATAACACTATTTATTGCTAAATCAGACCAAGCCTTTTGGCGGCGGTAAACTCCAAGAATTTTTAACGCCGCTTCTCGTGCTGATAATTGAGTATTTGCATGTCCCATAACTGGTCCACTCCCATGAAATAATTTAAGCTTTATGATTTAAAAAGGGTTTCCTTTTATGTGGTCAGCTGCCGACATTCTCTTTCCGCCGGGTGCCTGCAAATCTTTTATTATAATGCTACCATCAGCGCAGGCAATTTCAATGCCGTCATTGCCTGCAAAAATAATCTCCCCGGGTTTCTTTGATGTTTGCATTTGACCAATATCCACAGTAAAAATCTTGTAGGTTGTTCCTTTTAGCTCAGTTGTAGCACCAGGCCACGGACTAAGACCGAGAATTTTGCATCTGATATTAACGGCAGAATCGTTCCAGTTGATTGGTGATAAATCCCGGCTCAGCAATGGGGCGAAAGTAGCACTGGCGTGATCTTGAACAGTTCTTGTTGCTGTCCCTGCTGCAAGTGCAACTACTGTTTCACTCAGAAGCTCCGCTCCAAGAGATGCAAGTCTGTCCATAAGTTCACCGGATGTCTCGGTCTTTCCGATTGGGGTTTTCTTTGTTAGTATAATGTCACCTGTATCCAGTTGCTCAGACATATACATTGATGTTACGCCTGTTTCAGCTTCACCGTTAATAACAGCCCATTGGATTGGCGCCGCTCCCCGGTATTTTGGTAAAAGGGATGCATGAATATTTATTGCACCCAGCGGCGGAATTGACAGAATTTCTGCAGGCAAAATCTTTCCATATGCAACTACCACGATAAGATCAAACGTAAGCTCCTCTAAAATTGATATCGCAGCTCTATCCCTTAACGACAATGGCTGAAACACTTGGGAGTTGTGTTTAAGTGCCAGCTCTTTTACCGGACTATATGTTACCTTCATTCCGCGGCTTCTTGGCCTGTCAGGTTGGGTGAATACAGCAACGATATCGTGACCATCGTTGTAAAGGCGCTCAAGCGGTGGTACAGCAAATGCTGGGGTTCCCATATATACAATTTTCATAAAGAAACCTCTTTCTCACTTTTCTCTTTAAGACGTTTAGCTTTCATCTCGTCAAGTTCCTCTTCGGTATAAGTACGCTCAGTTAGAGATGTAAACATAATCCCATTTAAATGGTCAATTTCATGACATGCAGCACGTGCGGTCAGGCCTTTGCATGTAATTTCAAAAACATCTCCGAATCTATCCTGTGCTCTCACCACGACTTGCTCCGGTCTGCATACGATACCGTATAAATCTGGTATGCTCAAACAGCCCTCTGTACCTTCCTGTGTACCAGATTGCTCAATTATTTCAGGATTGATGAGCTCAATGGTTATTTCTTCCGGAGGATCTGATTCAAGATTAATGTCAACAATCAGCGCAACCCTGCGCAAAACCCCTACCTGAGGAGCAGCCAGACCCACCCCGTCTGCCTCAGTCAATGTTTCGTGCATATCATCAAGCAGTATATGAAGCCGCTTGTCAAAGTCCGTAACTATACGGCTTTTCTTTTTTAGACCCGGGTCATCCCCGGTCAGAATATTTCTAATTGCCATAATAGATGAGCACTCCTTTCGAATATCCTAAGCAACCGATTGTCTAATCATAACTATCCGCATCGGCATAAACCAAAACACCGCGACTGCTCTTATCACGCATAATTTCTCTGATAGTATGTGCGATTGTATCTCGTACTTTCCTTTTGTTTTCACAACTAACAAGCAGCCTGAACCTAAATCTGTTATTGACCTTTGGAATCAACGCAGGAGCCGGACCAAGTAATTTTATACTGCTTTCGCCACGGAAATAACCCGATAACATGGTGTGTGCTTTTGCGCAAACACGCATGACAGAGGTCTCATCAAGACCAACAACAGTTATTGTTAACAAGTCACGTATGGGCGGACTTGCCAGAGCCTGCCTGAAAACAATTTCACGCTTAAAAAACTCATCATAGTCCTGCTTTGAGGCAAGCTTTACAACATCGTGTCCGGGTGTGAGGGTTTGAATTACAGCGCGACCTGCCTTATCGCCTCTTCCAGAGCGTCCGACAACTTGGGTTATTAAAGAAAAAGTCCTTTCATGTGCACGATAATCACTCATATAAAGCGAGGTGTCGGCTGAAAGGACGCCCACAAGAGTGACATTTTCAAAGTCGAGACCTTTTGTGACCATTTGTGTTCCCAAAAGAATTTGAGCTTTTCCCTCGCGAAAATAATTAAGTAATTTATCATGTGAATTAATCCGGGACACTGTGTCAGCGTCCATACGAAGTATACTGATATCAGGAAAAAGCTTCTGCAACTCCATTTCAACCTTTTGAGTACCTGCACCTACAAAGTTGAGTTTTCCGGCACAATCCGGGCATTGACTTGGCAGCTGCATCGAATATCCGCAGTAGTGACAGAGCAATCGCTTGTTTAGTGCATGAAAAGTCATGTTCACGCTGCATTTTTCACAACGAAATGTGAAGCCGCATTCCCCACACGCAACCAGCGGATTGGTGCCTCTGCGATTAATAAACAGGATGCTCTGTTCGTTATTTAAAATATTTTGGCTTATCTCGTTATATAAAATTGAACTAATTGAGCCGCCATTGCCATTTTTCAGTTCCTGACGCATGTCCGCAATCCGCACAACAGGAAGCTCTTTTTTGTTATATCGGCTTTCTAAGCGAAATAACT
>Ga0209755_10004056_pt1 | contig 17683 bp, 15 predicted proteins | sample TergutCo191P1_FD_187301 | JGI IMG/M metagenome (GOLD analysis project Ga0209755, IMG submission 187301) | Cornitermes sp. P1 segment gut microbial communities from Petit-Saut dam, French Guiana - Co191P1 (SPAdes) (version 2) | ecosystem: Host-associated > Arthropoda: Insects > Digestive system...
TCGCTTTCTCCTGCTTGCTTGTGTTTGATTATCGCTTCTCTTTTATCGTTTGATATTGGTTTTGCCAATGTAATCCACTCCTTTGATTACATTATATATCAAAACTACGTTATGTTAAAGTGCTATATGATGAAAGAAATGGTAAAGAAGGAACCGGGACCCGACAAAGCAACGCAGCCCATCGAATGGGCGGCGCACATGGCGAGATTGAAGCACACGGTGGAGGAGATTTGCAAGCAGGAGTTGATTTACAGTTAATTCCTAAAGACAAGCCCTTCTTCATTGCCATAGAAGGGCTTGACGGAAGCGGAAAATCAACGCAAGCGCGACGTCTAGGTGAACTGCTTGCCGCACAAGGGCATAATGTTTTAGTAACGCGCGAACCAAGCGATGGTGAAACAGGCAGGGCAATAAGAGAAGCCATAAATAATGAAGAGGTCTATTTCTCTGCGGTCGTTGATACAATTATATGTAGGGGTTCGGGCTTACGAATACTTATGAAAAGGCTTGAATTCAAGGAGTTTTCCAGTTTTAACCTCAGCGAATTGCGTCCGTTTTTAGCTTTCGTTTTTCAATTTTATCACAACCAATGACGAATGACCAATATTACAGCGGGAATTTTGAACACCCCCACTGGTAACAAAGCGGGAAAAATTATAAGGTTACGAAAAATAAAAAGATTGCCGTAAAGCTGAGTTGATTTATAATCCGCTCGGCTTTACGGTGATTATTGCACCTATTTCTTTAAATGTTTCAGCAATTAAATCCGCATCAATTTTTGACACTCCTGCCCGCATCAATTTGGGTATATTTTCAACCATTTCTTTTGCCTCTTTCAACCCAATGCCTGTTGCTTCACGGATTGCCTTTATTACCTTGATTTTTTCATGACCAACTTCTGTAAGTTCTATATCAAAACTTAAATGTACGTCATCTGTAGGAGTCGGTTCGATTTCTTTAATGAATATACTATTTTCCCATATTCCTGTTTGCGTTTTCTCATCAGAAGCAGCCCAGAAAGCCCCTTGTCCATGCATATGGTCATTCAGCCACTCACCTTCGTACTTGTTGCCATTTGACCAAATTGCAGTTCCTTTGCCTGTGCGCTTTCCAGCAGCCCATTGTCCTTTGTACTCATACCCATCTACAGTAGTGAATGTTCCATTGCCTTGAATTCGGTTGTTTGACCATTCGCCACTGTATTTTGAACCGTTTGTCCAAGTCCTTACTCCGACACCATGAAACTGTCCGTTAATTAAATCGCCTTCATGTTCCCAGCTGTTGCTTACAGAATCAAACAGTCCTTTACCATTACCATATCCATTTAAAAAATCACCTTCGTAGCTATCACCATTTGACCAGACGAGTTTACCTTTACCGATGCGTCTACCTTTTTCAAAAGCACCTTCGTAAACATCTCCATTCTCAAAGTGGACAGTATCGTTGCCATGCAATCTTTCCCACTCGAATAAGGGTGGCAATGCATGATGGGTAATACCAGTATTGTTGGCAGCCTCGAATTGAGTTGTTGCTTTGGCGTAACTCTGTTCTATGCCATCGCCATTGTAATAACAAACCCCCATCCAGTTCTGTGCTGATTTGTCATTTCTAGTCGCCGCCTTTGAAAACCATTCAACAGCTTTTGTCAAATCTTTTTCTACTCCGTACCCATAATAATTACACTCACCTAGCATGGTCTGTGCAATTGTGTATCCTAATTCTGCTGGATTTTCATAATGTTCAATTGCTTTTTCGTAGTCTTGCTCAACACCTATGCCGTAATAATAGCATGAACCTAAATCAATTTTGGCATTCATATTCCATTGCGCCGCTTTCTCCAACCACTCAATTGCTTTTTCGTAGTCTTCATCAACACCAATTCCTGAGAGATAACATAAGCCTAATTCGTTTTGTGCTTCAGCATTGCCTTGTTCAGCCGCTTTTATGAACCACTTTGTGGCTTCATGACAATCTTGCCCTTCATTTTCGCCATTTAAATAATGATAACCCAAACTTAACTGAGAAGGAGCGTAACCTTGTTCAGCCGCTTTTGTAAACCACGACAATGCTTTTTGAGTATCTCGCACAACCCCTTGCCCATTTAAATAACACAATCCCAAAGTGTCCTGAGACTCAACATAACCCTTTGTTGCAGCCTTTTCTGCAAATTCTACGGCCTTTCGGTGGTCTTGCATGGCACCTGCTCCGTAATAGTATAAAAGAGCTAATTTGTTTTGTGCGCCGACATGACCTTGTGCCGAAGCCTTGCTATACCAGTCAGCGGCGACAGTTGGATTAGGAGCGTCACATTGACCATAGTGATAGGAGAATCCTAAATTATATTGTGCATACATATTTCCTTGCACTGCCGATTTTTCAAACCAATTTCTCGCTGATTTGTAATTTTGCTCAACACTTGTACCGTTTACATAACACATACCCATATCATTTTGGGCTACACTGTATCCTAACTCGGCAGATTTGAGTAAATTTTTATCAACTCCATATCCGTTATAGTAGCAAATAGCGAGGTTGTTTTGCGCTTTCTTATGTCCTTGTTCCATTGCTCTCTGGAATAAAGAAGCCGCTTTGTTGTAATCCTGCTCAACGTCCTTGCCATTATAGAGCATAACACCGAGTTCGTTTTGTGCCATACTATAGCCGAGTTCAGCGGACTTGTCCAAATCTTTCTCAACACCCGTACCGTAATAGTAGCAGATGGAAAGAGTACGCTGCGCCTGTTCATGCCCTTTTGCCATAGCCTTTTCGTAATAATCTACCGCAATGAAAGTGTTTTTGTGAACACCAGAACCATAATAATAACAATTACCTAAACAATAATATCCATCCCCGTATTCCTGCTCAACGGCTTTTTTGTACCACTCTATAGCTTTTGTGTAGTTTCTCTCGAAACCATGTCCATCATAATACGCATTGCCAGTTCCTACATAATAAATGTTCATGGCTTCCTTTTTGCCCTTTTCAATATCATCTCTAGAAAAGTTGTTTTTTTCTAATTCCGCATTGTCAAATCCACTAATGCGTGTGTAAAAACCATTTATTATAGCCAAGTAGCTAGGATTTGTGTATTCTTTTATTCCAGCAAATAGGATATCCTCTGCGACACAAATATCACTGGAGTTTAAAAGATTATTAATTTTATACAAAAGGCTGTAGTATAGTCCATATTGGTTCGACAATGCACTTACTTCTTTGAGAATACCCGTTGTAGTTATTGGAAATAGTATGTTGCGTATTACATCAACCGTTGTTTTCTTTACTAACTTAGATGCAGACATATCAAATGCACTGTTATATTTTTTCAAAACAGAGAAAATATAAATATAGCTTAAATTAAACCTATCTGTTTCTTTGTCCAAAGTACCATGAATTCTGTCTTGTAGTGACCTTTTTATTTCAGAGGGTAAACCTCTTGTTATCTCATTTTCAGAACCGTAATAATCCTTCAAAAAAGCGTGTTTCAACTTGTCCATCTTCTTCAGAGAAGACAAAAACACCTTTATGTTGCTTGCATCAAGTATATCTGTAAATTTAAAATACATCCATACATAATGATGAATTTCAAAGGTTTTTTGCTTGTCGGAAATTTTTAAGGAACGCATGGATTTTCCGAGTCTTTTTAGTACCCGCGCCCTATATTGCGAATCCGACTTTGCCGTCTTGCCAAATTCAGCGACGTGTCCATACACGGGGATTTTTTTTCTGCGTTCGTAAGCGGCAAGCATAAGCCCTGCAATTTTTAGGAATATGGGGATTTTTTCATCATCACTTTTCAATGCAACAAATTTCTCTCTTAGTTTCCCTGTCCTTTCAAATAAGCACTCTTCCCTGCAAATCATAGTTTTTTGAGCTGTTTTAAGCATCGCTTTAAAATAGGTTTTATACGAATCTTTGTCATCGTTATCCAGCGCATTCAAAGCTAGTTGATAGCAACATTTACAAAATGAGCAGTTGTAAACTTTCCGTTCTTTTAATTCCATATAAACTTCGGCATAGCTTCCTGCCTTTATTTTTACCCTTGCCCACGAATTGATATTTGTCTTTAGTGCCAATTTGCTTGATTCTTGATAACATCGCTTTGCCTTTGCAAATAAATTGTTATAGAAATTGGTTATTCCAGTTTTGCTGGTTTCTAATTTCGCTCTAGTTTCATCGTCCATTTTTTTATTATAGGCTGTCATGTAAAGGTCGCCGAGATTTTCAAGCGACTCTACTCTATTGAGTACATAATTATGAGGGATAGCGTATACATCTGCTTCGTACTCATTTAAGTGTCTTAATGCATCAGTTATTCCCAGAGATGCAGTGAAGTATGAATACAAAGTGCCTTTTACTCTCGCCGCATCAATGTTTGTTAGCAATAACTGATTGCGGAAATTTTCAAGTTCAACAAGCATTCTGTTCATTATTAACTCGTTTGCATAAATTTCATCTATTTTTATAAGACCTTCAAAAAAGCGAGAGATAACATTTACATATGCTTGAAAATTTGCTACTAAACTATATGGCTCATTTAAATGCTCGTGTCTATCTGACATACCTTTGAATAATAGCCAAATGGATTCCGTCCATTCATTAGGAGCAACCTCGGCATCGTTGAATAAATATCGAAAAAATCTTCCAGAGGGGTCTTTGGGGTCAAATTTAGCGACCATACGCCCCATCGCACGATAACTCTTCAAACCAAAAAGAATTAACTTTATCCTCCCAAAAAAACCTGATTCTTTATAAAAATAATCTATAAGTCCTTCGAAATCTAATCCCGAGTTTCGTGTGTCTTGAGCAAAAAACTCCTTTAAAAATGTATATCCAAACATATTTGAAAGTTCGACAGCATTATTCTCCTTCATGGCCATTATATGCTTCTTTACCTCTTTAAGCATTTTTTTGCTCTTGCCAGTCGGGATAGCAGGCCCCCTTAAAAGCCTTGCTAACACCAGCAGTGAGCCAAAATACTCATCATTTGCATTGTAGAGAGAAATTGTTTCCTCCGCAACTTGTGTGAATTTTTCAATATCTCCTTTAATGTCGTAAAGGTCTAGCAACCGAAGATAAAGATTGCCTTTGAATTGCCAATTACCGTCTTCAATAAGTTGCATAGATTTCACTATATCTTCAAAGTGGTAAATGCTCTCCTCGACACTATCTATACTGAAAAACAGCCCTGCTAGTTTGTACCTACTCTTAAGGATACTTAAATATTGGTCTTTATTATCTTGTAATTTTTGTACGCCAAGCAGCTCAACCGATTGCAATATCTGATAAGAAGCATCCTTGTCGCCTAACGCATTATATAATTCTGCCGCACTTATAGCTATTGCGATTTTGTTTTCATCAGATACTAATTCGCTGTCTTTTATCATCAAAATTACAGCTTCAATTGGGTTTGCTTGAACATTTGGTAACAATCGACTAATACCAAAGTTTAATAATTCAATAGTATTTTGCGAATCAGAGAACGTTGAGCAATGCTCCAATTTATATTCGTTTATTAGTCCCTTTGTAAATATTTCAAATAAATTTGCATAATCATTTTTTGATGATAAAATTTTTTCAAAATACACTTGAATTAACATCGAACTAACAGAAACTTCCCCACTAGCCACATTATAAGTCAGAATGCCTTTGTCGTGAAGAGCCATTAGTGCATATTTATCTATGCCATAATAATTCTTTAAACTCTCGAAATTCGGCTTTCTTTTGCCGATTACCGATAGCAACAAAACTGTATTAAAATCGTCACTATCTGTCTCTATTTCAGGAATCAACTCTGATACATAGTGAAACAGCGACCTATATGCAATTGTTCTTTTGTCTTTTATTTTGTCACTAATGGATTGGATGTTGCTGTTTTTGATGTGTTCAATGATGCCAGTTGCATTGTCTGTCGAGTTAAGTATTCTCGCAACAAAGACAATCAATTGTGTGTTGTATTCTAGTTCGTCAAACAAAGACTTACGGTCATCCACTTGAATCAATTTTCCTACAGCATCATTTTTTAACGTATCGCTAAAGATAGTATTCATTGCATCAAATTCTGTTTCTGGGTCAAATGATAAAGATATTCGTTTGCAAAATGAGTAATCTTCGGCGAAATCACAAGGCTCATTCGTGAGAAGAATAATTCTACATCTAAGACCATGGCTTATAACTTTTTCCATGAATGTATTTGTGATGTTCCTCGCATTCTCAATAAGCAAAACTACATTTTCATTAAGTTGTTGCAGTAAGTTTAATCTGAATTTCCGTTCCGCCTCATGACTTTGACCTGCAACTCTTACGCCTATTTCACTATTCAATGGAAAAGCATCTACAATTCTTTCGAATAATTCATCAGCACCAATACCTTCATACCCCACGATGTCATTCAATCTAAAATTACACAAATGTTTGTAAAGGTCTTGGTGTTTGATGAGGAATTGGCGAACTAATCTAAGTTTTCCTATTCCATTAGCACCATGCATGATAGCAATCTTATTGCCGTGGTCAGCCACACACGTCCTTATTTCCTCAATTTTGCCATGACGGATGATGTCTGCCACTTTGTCGGTAAAGTTCTTAACATTCTTAAATTCAATCAATGAATGGCGCTTTAATTGCACTCGATAACCCGCACCATAAAGGCTTCTTGCATCTATGTTCCCGACTCCGCCCATAATCGTGTTTGCTTGAACTATTACAATTTTGCCTTTTTGGTCGGCATCAACATGTATATCTCCAAATCCGCGCTCAACTACTTCAACTTGCGAACTATCTCGGTTAGCGGCAAAATGATTCATAGTGTCCTCGTCCATATAAACACCATCATCCATAAAGTCAGCATTGCTTAAAATCATATCCTCGACAGAGTTTTCTTCAACAGCAATGTCCTTTACATTTGACTTATCCACAATGAATCACCCCATTTTGCTTTAATTTACATCACCGTAAATCGTGGCGGTCTGTACAATCTTAACTTCACTTTGCGAGTTTTTACCAAGATTAATAGTTCCAAAGTTGAGTGTAGGCTCTGCTTTTCGCTCATTTGTCGAGGTATTGCTAATCGACTTAGCAATATTATCAACTTTTTCTTGAACGATGTTCAGTTTTTCGCTTGATTTAACCTGTTCAGCGTACACGCTCGGATTCGTTGCCAGTTTATCTACAAATGGCTTTAATACATCCATCAGTAACACCCCCGTTGATTCGGCTCGGTCTTCTGGTATCATTCTTAAAGATACCTCGAAAAACTCCTGCATCGTTCTTCTGTCTGTTTTTTCTGTAATCCAGTCTAAAAAGTCAAATTCTTGGAACTCTATTTTTTCTATGACTGCGTCATCAACGAGTTCTTCAACCAACGCCCAATATAAAACTGCACCAATAGCAAACACATCCGTTGCTTTTGAAATTTTGCTATATTGCGGAGAGCGTTTCCTGTTGCCCTGCTCTGGTGCACTCCACCCTTCACTGAATCTAATTTTTCCATTTCCGCTTTGCGCGTCATTGATTGAAATTACTGAATCGAAATCAAATAAAGCCACTCTGTGTGAGAGAAGCCCATCATTTTCAAACAAGAATATATTTGAAGGTTTTATATCAAGGTGAAGAAGTCCTTTGTCGTGTAATTCTTTGACAGCCATAGCAAGTGAAGCTATAACTTGCGAAATTGCCTCTGGTAGAAACTGCTTCTCTTTTACGGCTTTATCCAGCGGGCTTCCGACCGCAGAATCAACGGCGGTATAGGCGGTATTATTGGCATCTCCTAACCTTGAAGGTGCGAGTGAGTGGATACTCCCTTTCCCGTAAAATTCAACTTGCTTTATTGCCCCACGCAGAAAATCTTGGAGTAGTTCATCAAATTGCGATTGCTTGTCTGTGGCAATTTCAAGGTGGCTTCCGTTGCGAACTATATCCTGTGTTTTAGCCATTTCCAGAGGGTAAAACTCCTTAATCACGGCAGGAATACTTGGCATCCCCGCACGTTTCTCGAAAACTGTCGGTACACGTTCTGCGTTATACACAAGACAACTCGCACCACCATCGCTTAAAAGTCCTCCGATAATATATTCATTGTTGCCAATGGTGACAGGTGTACCGTTTTTAAGTTTAGTACGGACATCACTCATCATAATCACCCGCCAATCTTGCCATGGCTTTATTAAACCATTCTAGCGCGCCGAGTTCATCATCACTTTTCGAGCCTTCATCAAGCAAGCGAACACAACTTAAAATGTGCCAATCAAATGGGTTTGCATAGTACAAGTTCCCATATCCACAGCTATCAAGCAGGTTGCCTAACCTGTTGTAAAACACGCTAAAAAATTTATTTGGCGCATCCCCTTTTTCTTCAATGTCAAAGAGGTAACGCTCCCAGCGAATGACAAACTGTGCAAAGTAAAGGAACACAAACACCATGCGCGCCGTGCCGTTTTTTGTGGCATTTTCTGGTCGGCTAGGTTTCGTTAATTCTTGCAAGCGAGAAGCCGATGGCAAAGATTCCAATAGTATTTGGACATGGTTGCAAACGTGACTTATCGCTTTTATTGGTCTAGTTCCATCTGATTGCTTTTTCCCAATTAAAACATTCACCTTAACTAAATGTTGCCATATTAAGGCGGAGTCGAAGTCGTATTTCCCATCAAACTGTTTCTTTACGATTTCCCCTTCCTTATTATGAACAACACTGTACTCGCAGGGGGATGAGAAATTCCTTGTTGCGTATCTTTTCCCATCTTCTGCATCTTTATTTTTAAGTTCAACTGTGTCTGACAACCACTCAATGATAGGGCGGTCTTTTTTTATCTGCTCTTTGGCTTCATTATATATGGCAACCATCTCATGGTACGCTGATATGCTGTAGTCAATAAAATACTTGGCGTGGTCAAACATTCTTTTTTTGAATGCTTGCTCATCCAACCCTTTTAGGTTGGCAAATTTATGGAGGAGTTCGTCAGTTCTGACTGTAAAATTAGAATCTTTATCTTTAATACGTTTTTGGACTGTTTTTTTGTATTCTTGAATTTGCGGATTATTTGCAATTTCTGTGGCAAACTCTGCAATAATGCCTTTGGCGTACTCGTAGAATTTTCCGTTCGCCAAGCAGTAGCAGTAAATTACTTGCTCGGCAGAACGAACACTAAAGCCGTTCAACTTGCAAACCTTCCACAAAAAATGCCCTGCTTCTTCATTATTCAATCCGAAAGCAAAGCACAATTTGGTTGCCCAAGCGCGGTCTGGGAGTTTACTGCCATCAAACCACGCTATGATATTTTTGTCCAAATCCTTTATATCGTCTGGGTCAAAGCCGTACTCTTCAACCACACGTTTTAGTACGCCAAAGACCTCATCATCTCTAACATCGAAATCCAAACATTCCCTTAACTCTCGCAAAATACCCTTGCGAACAGACATAAAATTGGTAGGGTCACGAAGGAAGTCAAGCATCTCATCGTAGTCATAATATTTTTCAAAGCCATCGTATGCGTGTTGAGTGATGTCACCCATATACTTTGGAACGCTCATATCCCTCACCTCGTTTCTCTACTTTACTTTGAGCCTATCTGTTTCCGCAATCGTTGGACATCTTCCGCTTGCGGAAATTCCAAGGCAACCTCATATTTCATAATTTCGTGCATTATTTCCATTTTGACCTCCGCACTTTGCTTGCGCCTGTCTACCCTTGTAATCTCGCCGCCGTTCGCTTCGATGGCATTCTCTGCGATTACAACCCGACCATCGACCACATCTGCTTTGAGAGCGGGTATATGGAAATCTTCATCAAGAATTGCTACAAATAACAGCTTATCCTCTTCCGTAAGTGGTGAGGCTTTTTCGCCATCATATGAGAGCAACTTAAAAATGGCCGTATCGCTGTTCATCAGCGTGTCGACCATTTTAGTGCAATGTTCCGCACTTTCGGTGGTTGCTATAAACACATAGCCGTTAAGCCATGGTATTCTTCTCATTCCGCTAGGTTCTTTTGAGTGCGCACGGTCTCTTGTTGGAACGAAAGCGAAATAACTCCCAACACTCTCACCGTCACACAATTTTTGAAACCCCAGTGCCACACGCCGTTCCTCATAAGTTTTGCAAGCGAGGGCAAACCAATCTATTCCTTTGGCAGACCATTTCGAGAGGGTCTGTTTTTCGTTGTTCATTTTTTGTCCAGCCCCTATATGGGCATAGCTTCGCTAGGGAGACGCTCCTCCGCAATTTTGCGGTGCGCCGAGCCAAGCACTGTTTCCCTCGCTCTCTGCGGGTGAAACAAGATGGTAAGCCTTAGCCCAATTCCAGCATCTACCATTGCACGTATTTAATTGGGTGTCCCCAAAAACCACGAAAATATACATAGATAATTGTACCACAGCCTTTTGGGAAATGTCAACCATTTCCGAACATTTTTTCGGATAAAATTCGGTGAAACTTCATAATTCCATAAAATACCATTTTATTTGATAAGGCATTGTGTCAAATACTGTAAATTGCCTTTGCCGTACATCTTAAAGTCCATCCAAAGGCTGATTTGGCAAGGTTTCGCGGCTTTCGATGGGCTGTCCAGTTTGCTCTCAGGGAACGTGCTATCATAGTAAATGTAAGGACAAGCACCCCTCTTGCGGGCGGCGTTTGTCCTATTTTTATGCCCGAAAGGAGGCTGATTTCATTGGACGCATTACCAATCAAAGCAAAACCCTACACCCACCAAGCCGAAGCATACCACTTCGCTTGTATGCTGTTCGGTCTGGACGGAGGTGATGCCGTCCCCATTTCCAGCCGAGGTGTTGCTTACCTTATGGAAATGGGCTGAATGGCACAGGGAAGTCATTAACCGCCATTGCTGTTGCAGGGCGGTTGTTTTTATGTGGCAAAGCCCAGCGTGTCCTCGTTGTTGCGCCGCTATCAATCCTCGGCGTGTGGGAGGATGAATTTTCCAAGTTCGCAGCGTTTGACTACGAACTTACTGTGCTGGCTGGCACTGGGGCGAAAAAGGCGAATGCCCTCCGCAACATTGCCAACCTTGGCAGTTCGGACAAGTTGCAAATTGTTGTGGTCAATTATGAATCGGCATGGCGGTTGGAAAGTGAACTATTGGCTTGGAAGCCCGACGTAATCATTGCCGATGAAGGTCACAAAATTAAAAGCCACTCAACCAAGGCATCAAAAGCACTGGCAAAAATCGGTGCAGTTCCCCGCCACCTGCGGCATACTGTGTTTAGACGGCGGGGGAAACCCCGCCGACCACAAAAAATGGGGAAACAACAATGACAAATTATCAAAAATTTGTAACAGAACTTGAAAAACTCAGCGTGAAATACAATGTTGTATTGCAAGTCACTGGCGGCGTTGAAATTTGGGATGAGGGTGAGTTGAAAAGCATTAAATACACCAAGGATGAAACCTCTGGAGATTTATGGCCAACGAAAGTAAACGGCGAAAAATATTAACCCGACACTCTCCACTATGGTGGACATTTCCGAGGTACGGATTTCGCTATTCTCCAAGGGGAACTACCTCAAACGCAAACGGCAGATTGTAAATGCAGTGCTGGCGGCAGACTTCACCATTACCGACCGCCGCTATATCGCACATGAGGACGATACTGGCTATCACCACGTTTGCGTGGACATCATGAAACACTATCCATTTGGACTGCAAAACGAAAACTAAACAAAAACGAAAGGGGCGATTTTTATGGCAACAATCGGCTTAGACAGGCTCTATTATGCTCCCATAACGGAGGATATTAACGGCGAGGAGACGTATGGTGTGCCTGTAAATATGGCGCGGGCAATCAATGCCGACCTCACCATTGAACTTGCAGAAGCGCAGTTATTCTCGGATGACGGGCTTTCAGTGGTTATCAAGGATTTCAAATCGGGAACACTTGTTCTTGGTGTTGAGGACTTGGCTATTTCTGTTGTACAAGTCTTAACCGGGGCAGAGGTGGACGATAACGGAGTGCTTATCTCCGCTTCGGAAAACGTCGGGCAACCTGTGGCGATGGGCTTCCGTGCGGCGAAACCAAACGGCATCTACCGTTATTTTTGGTTTTACAGGGTGCAGTTTGGTTTCCCTGCCGCAAATTTGCAAACCAAAGGTGACACCATCACCTTCCAAACACCCACTATCACAGGCACGATTCTCCGCAGGAATCGGCTGGACGATGTTGGCAACCATCCATGGAAAGCGGAAGTCACCCAAGGAGACCCCGGCGTTTCCCAATCGGTTATTGATGATTGGTACGCTGATGTGTACGAGCCTGTTTTCGCAGGTGGGGATGGCAGTGGCGTTGTAGAACCTTAAAAATCTAAAACTTGGAGGATATGACTATGGAAAACGAACGCAGTGCAATCATTAACATCGGCGGTGACGATTACGAACTATCGAACATCACATTACAGACCACGAAGGAAATGTTCTTATAAGCGAACTGCGTCCGATTCCCGAAGGGCACACATGGTGGCTTGGTGCAATTCTGCCATATGACCCCAACACCCCCGCAACGCCATTTCCTACCGATGATACATTTTTTAGCATACTGGAAATTGGTGCGCCGTCACTAATGACCATGATTGGTGACACCTTCCAGTTGCAAACGGAGAACAAAGACCTTGTTGGCGCGGTGAAGGAACTGCGCGAAGTGAGCGGGCAAACCCATGCGCTTAGTGTCGCTGTAACCTATTCTGAAAACATTGAGGCTGGTATGACATTTAGAACTGCGTCTTTTACCAACATAAATTTGGAAGATGTCTATTGGACGATTACAGCCATGAGTGTTGAACCCATCACTAATATTGTGCAATGGAAAGTCTGGGCAAGCGGAGTAATTCAAACCAGCACACCGTACACAGGAAGCTATACCCTAACAACACCAAGCTCTACCAATGATGATGTTGTTGGGCTTATCGAAATCACAATTGCAGATGTTGCCAGTGCTAAAAATCTGACTTTGCAGGGAATGCAGAATGAAATAATGGAAATGCAACAGGCTCTGCGGAGAATGCAGGGTTTGCCTGAACAAATCGGCATAATCATCACAAGCACTCCCGACAATACCCCGGCGCATTATCCCACACAGAATCCTTGGTTTAGGGCAAGTCTTGACCGAGTGTTCACATCATGGGCAGCTTTCCAAAATTGGTATAACGCTAATCTGCAAGCATTATCCACTGTAAGATTTATGCACATCTATGTTTCTGAATATTTGGGAACTACACCTAACCCGAATTTAATATTCCATGCCGGGTGCAGGCATATTTTTTACGGCTTGTACGAACGTGGCGGTGGAACAGTTTGGAGTACGGACGATGACATAAAAATGGTAACTACAAACGGAGCGTTTTCAGTTTTTTCACGGCATCCACTGGCTGATGTTGAGTTTCATGCCGCTCCAATTAATCCAACGGGAACATCGGGGAGTATCGGTTTGACTAATTTCCACAACATCAGCTTGAGGTATCCCGATATACAGTTACCGCCTACTTTTACATTTAGTGCAAACAACCATGACGGCGGGGGAAGGTGTTTTATTGCTGATGGTGGATTCAGCAACGGAAACCAACTTCTTGTCGCATTAGAGAACTACAATGTATTGTTTTCAGGCAATCCAATCGAATGTGGAAATTGGCGGCTTGTAAACTGTGATGTCCGTTTTTCTGATGATGATGCCTTGGAAGCAAGCATACCATTTTTGGAACAGAACTCTGAAAGCACAGTATTAAGAGGGCGTTCAACTAATGGTGGTGACCATAACCAGATATGGTACACGGGGTATATTTACGACCCTAACGACGGCATGATTGGCAAGGCAAGACAATTTGTGTTGGAGAGTTAAACGATTTCAAACCTTGGAATTTCAAAGCAAGTGCTAATATTGGCTTGTTTATGTGGTTGCATGGGCTTGTCCAGTTCGCTCTCAGGGAATCTGATAATATAAAGGTGTAAGGAATTACAAGGTCAAGTTTCCCATTCGTGGGAGTCACTTGGCCTATTTTTTATGCCTAAAAGGAGGCTGTGACAATGGAAAAGAACACAGTAACAACTGGAATGGGCAATCGCCCTCCGCAGGTCAAGGGTATGTGCATCAGCGATGAAGTTGAACGCATGGTGCTATACGAGCGCATAGATGATGTGCTTTATCTCCTTGACGATGACGAGAGCCAGCTAATAGCGGCTCTTTTTTGTTTGGTTAAAAACTCCTTGCCCACAACACTAGAGGATTATGCCAAATCAAGAGGCTTGGAGCGTTTCGAAGTTGAAGCACTCTGTGCCAGAGCATTTAAGCGGTTTGTTAAATTCTCCACACACATTTGGGAGGAAATTGAATAACCGCTTTTCACTTGCAGGCTTGCCCTAGATTTGGACAAGCCTGCCTACTTTCAAAGGATGATGGTTTTATGGATTTGAAAACAGTATGGACAGCAACACAGGTGGCAGCAACCGCTTTTGGTGGTTGGATTGTTTGGTTGCTTGGTGGGTGTGATGGTTTGTTATATGCCCTCGCCGCACTGGTAGCCATTGATTACATCACAGGGGTTTTGTGTGCTATTTCGGAGCGGAAACTCTCCAGCGAAATCGGTATGCGCGGCATCATCAAGAAGGTGTCCGTGTTCTTGCTGGTTGGGGTGGCGCACATTGTGGACGGTGTGATTGGCAGTAGCGGTGTTTTACGCTCTGCAACGCTGATGTTCTTTATTTCCAATGAGGGTATTTCTCTCTTGGAGAACGTAGCACGCATTGGCGTTCCAATCCCACCCAAGCTGAAAGATGTGCTGGCACAACTGCGCCAGCGTGACGAAGATGGATGCGATGCAAAATGAAAGTTCTGTATTTCATGGCTGATTGGTGTTCCCCCTGTAAACGGTTTCTGCCTACGGTAGAAGCCGTTTGTCATGAGCGGGGTGTTTCGCTTGCAAAGATTGATGTGGGCGAAAATCCCGACTTTGCCCGTGGGTGCAATGTAAGTTCAGTACCCACGGTGATTGTAACTGTTGACGAGGATGCCGTTTTCCATAGGAGCGGCATTTTTTCTCGCCAAGAACTGGAATCCGCTTTAGACGAGATTGGAGGATAAGCATATGACAATTACACGCAGGAACAGCCCAAACAGAAACATTGGACGGCAAGGCTGGAAGCCCGACATGATTTGCTGCCATATCACCGAGGGCGCATTTGACGGCACGGTGTCGTGGATAACCAACCCAGCTTCCCAAGTATCGTATCACTTTGTTGTTGCCCGTGACGGCAGAATCGTCCAAGCCGTGGATATTGAAAACATGGCATGGGCAAACGGCACGAACAACAGCGGCGGCAATGTTGATAACCGACACTCCACTCTTTCCATCGTACAACGCCGAGCAGTGAACGCAAACTTGTACACGGTGAGCATCGGCTTTGAAGGCAGATTTGCCGAAACCCAAGGTGCATTGACAACGGCGCAACTGGAAGCCGCCATTTGGTTATTTAACCACATCAAAAAGGAACTGCATCGGATTTACGGCACAAGTGATGTGGCGTTTCGTTTTAACCGTAATCACATAATCGGTCATAACGAAATCGCTCCTCGTTCTAAGCCGAATTGTCCGGGGGTGCAGTTCCCGTTTAATGACATAATCAACTTCTTAAATGAAGATGTAACTGCACCAATTCCCACAGAGCCGTTGCCGACACCAGAGCCAACAGCACCTTTACCCGCTGGACACAGCCCCAGTAACTGGGCGAGGGAAGCATGGGAGTGGGCTTTCCTTAATGGTATCACAGACGGCACAAACCCACAAAACCCCGCAACCCGTGAACAAATGATGCAACTCTTATGGAATTTCTACCGCAGGTTTATCCAACCTCAGTAGGATTTTTTTATTCCCCCTTGCTGTCTGCGGACGGCAGGGGGCTTTTTTCAAAATGACGAACAGACTGGAGGTTGTCGCTTATGACCGTATTACAAAAAGAACATATAACCCAAATGCGTACCCGTGGAGACAGCTATTCCAAAATAGCCTCTGCTCTTAGCATATCCGAAAATACAGTAAAGTCTTTTTGCCGCAGAAACAATTTAACGGGTAACAGCCACGGCATAGAAAAACATACCCAATCGAAAAACCCAGTGTTTATGCGGGTTTGCGGGTACGCAAAATTTCATTTTCGCAGTCATAAACGGGTATAGCGGCGGCATAGACATAATAACATGACCGCACAAGTTGCCGAAATATGGAATTTTACGTTTATATGACTGGTAAAACATAGCAAGCCCAAATTTTGAAAAACCGGGCTATATGGAAGAAGATGGATAAACAAGAATAGAACAGCCTCCCTGACTATGTAGAAAACAGCCATCCAGCCATAATTGAAGCGGATGTGTTCGATATGGTGCAACAGGAATTTACACGGCGCAAGAACGGCAATACCCGCCACAGCGGGGTTGGAATGTTCTCCAGCCGTATCAAGTGCGGGAACTGTTCCACATGGTTCGGCGCAAAGGTCTGGCATAGCACCAGTAAATACCGCCGCACCATTTACCAGTGCAACCACAAGTTCAAGGGTGCGGAAAAATGCGGCACTCCCCATTTAACCGAGGACACAATCAAAGAGTTGTTCGTTTCGGCAGTCAACAAACTACTGGCAGACAAAGTCGAGATTATTTCCAACTTCGCCTTGGTGCGTGATGACCTTTTCGGAACGGCAGACCTCGAAGCCGAACGTGCCGAGTTAAAAGGCGAAATGGCAATCGCCGCCGAACTTATCCAAAAGTGCATTGATGAAAATGCCAAGATTGCCCTTGACCAGAGTGAGTACCAAGAACGCTACGACGGGCTGGCGGCTAGGTTTGAAACTGCCAGGGCACGGCTTGAGGAAGTTTCTGCCCTCGCCTTGGAGGACAAAAAAGCAAGAGGCAAGCTAGTGGAAGCATTCCTCGCTACCCTTGCCAAGCGAGACGGCTTGGTTGCCGAATTTGACGAGCGGCTTTGGTTTTCGCTGGTGGACTTTGCCACGGTTTACAGCGAGGACGATGTGCGGTTTACTTTTAAGAACGGCTTAGAATTACAGACTTAACCCCAATTTCCCCATCGAGGCTATTGTGTTTCGGTGGGGCTTTTTTTATTGGTGGCAATATTGAGCAACCGCCGAGCCTATGGTATACTGGAGTTGGCAGAGAAACCAACTGCCGATAGAAAGTAGGCACACCATGGCAACAAAAACTCCGCTGGGCTTCGTTGAACTGGATAGAGGTTCGATGGAAATATTTGCGCTGGATGACCTCTTCCTAAACTTCACATTTGAAAATGAAGAGAACTGGGAAGAATTCCGATTGATGATGAATATTCTGTTAGAAGAATACATCAATCTAAACCCTACGACCGTGGCAACGATAATCGAGGGTGCAATTCGCATAAAAACCCAATACAAATTTTACATCAATGCCAAGAAGAAAAACAAAACACGCAACCAAGACTTTGAATCGGACGAACTGGATATGAACAGGCTTAAATATGTGGAGTTCCAAAACAAGGCAACCTCCAAGCCACCGATACCTGACCGAGCCTTTGAATATTTTGTTTTGAACATAGGCAAAAACCCCGGCAAAGCTGTTACTCAAATATGGTTGCTGGCTTCGGATGCGGAATCTGTACTCCAAGAAGAAACCTTTATGAACTACATTTTGAAAGACGAAGCCACCAATAAAGCATTT
>Ga0209755_10004057_pt1 | contig 17681 bp, 11 predicted proteins | sample TergutCo191P1_FD_187301 | JGI IMG/M metagenome (GOLD analysis project Ga0209755, IMG submission 187301) | Cornitermes sp. P1 segment gut microbial communities from Petit-Saut dam, French Guiana - Co191P1 (SPAdes) (version 2) | ecosystem: Host-associated > Arthropoda: Insects > Digestive system...
AGACAGTATCGAAGGCTTTGGCCAAGTCGAGGAAAACTGCGCCGGTGAAGACTCTTTTCGCCGAAATTACTGGTTATTCTTTCAACGAGGCGGGCCAGCTGCAAGGACGTGCTGTGCTTGGGTCTAAATCCAAACTGCTTTTCTCGCATCAGTCCGCTTTCGCTTACATGTAAGATCCTAGCTAGTAGGATGTTTTCAAATAATTTACCAATCGTGTCCAAAAGACTAATGGGCCGATAGGAAGAGGGCAGTCCTGGATCATTCCCTGGCTTAAGGATGGAGATCACTCCAGCGTGCTTCTACACTTGGGGAAAGTGATGGGTGCGGAGAACCGCATTGAAGATCTGGGCAGGAGGGAAACCGCTCGCTTGGGAAGATGCTTCAAAGCCCTATTTGGGATACCGTTCGGGCCCGGAGCCTTGCTGAACTGGAGACCCCTGATGGCTTCGTGAACCTCGTCAGGGTTGGTTAAGTTGGGTTCGCTGGCAGGGGTCAAGAAGTAAGACCACAGCGCCACGTCAACCATCTCAATAACTGCCGGGACCGAAGGATCGGTCACCGGCTGAAACTGAGTCTCCAGAATGTCGGCAAGGGCTTCGACTTTTTCAGAGTCTGAGAGAGTGATTCCCCCGGGGCGACCAGGGGCGTAGATGGAGTAGGAACTTTCATCACCCACTTGGTCATCCTCCACAGTGATTGGTTTTCTGGATCGAGGGTTTCAAGTGTCGCGCTGCACTGGCATTTTCTCCACTTGTTGAGCCGGCGGGTCATCAATCTGTTGTTAAAGCCTGGATAGGTCGGTTTTTACACAGCGCTACTGCTGGACTGCCTGCTGTGCGATTGGTTAGCAGGCAGAGCTTGTAGGAGTGGTAGGGCGAAAGACTACTAGTTGATGGTTGGTGATGTTGCATGAAAGGGCCTTTTCTGAACATGTGGGATGTTCCCACAGGAGTACGAGTATAATAGTAACCAACTCTAATTATACACATCTTAAAATAGTAATGAATGAATTATTTACAGATATAAACAAATGGTTTAATACTAACCTATTATCTTTTAACGTTAGTACAACTCATTGTTTATAATTTAGAACAAGAAATTTTAATGATAACATCAATGTTTGTATAATAACCATTGCATCTCTAACACCACATACACACACACACACACATCCACCAAGTTTTGGGTTTATTTAGAGATGACACTATGTCCTGGAAATACAATGTTGATAAAAAATGTCAAAGTTGAATTCAGCTTCTTGTGCAATAAGATCAGTTAAATCCATATTGTCCCAAGAGAATTTAAGAATGATATATTTTTCTTACACTTATTCCATTATAACTTATGGTATAATTTTAGTGGGCAATTCATCATCCAGCATTAAAAATTCAGAATTAAAAAATTATTAAATCATAACAAATTCAAGAAGTAGGGAATCCTGCAGAGATCTATTTAAAAATATGAAACTGCTACCTCTATGTTCACAGTACATACAAGTTATGCCATTATGCATAGTGAATAACAAACATCTGTGCACCATGAATATGGAGATCCGTAAGTTTAATACTAGATAAAATACGAATCTTCATCCACCTATCTCTAATTTGACTAAATTTCAGAATGGGGCTTATTACTTTGTAACAAAGATTTTCAGTTACCTCCCAGGAAACATAAAGTGTTCAACAGATGATGTGGAACACTTTGGTATTGCCCTAATTTATACCTTGGAGGAATTCTTTAACTATAAAAGATAACCACACATGTTTTATGTTTATCTTTAAGTTCAGGTAGTTCTATTGTTTGTCTCCAAAATCCATTATTGCTGTGACAAGGATTAGAAAGAGTAACCCTTGGCTGTTGTTGTATGGTTGTATAATGTAAGGTAAAGTGTTCCTGTTACAGACCGAGCATGGCCCAGAGGGTGGGTAGGGGTATAGAGATTTAGCTCTACTCTTCTATGACCTTGGCACTAGAAGGGGCTGAGTGGTTAGCAGCATGCCCTGGCCACACTTTACTCCCAGGAAAGACACAGTACCCATAGTACAGGAGGCTGGGTGGGTCCTAGGGCCGGTCTGGACGGGCAGAAAATCTCGTCCCCACCGGGATTCCATCCCGGACCGTCCAGCCCATAGTCAGTCGCTATACTGACTGAGCTACCCAGTCAACAGTTGTGTGATGTATCTAGATAATGATGACTAACGTTGCTTTTGCATTACTTGATTTTTAAAGATAACTATGTTGTACCCAAGTTTGGTTATGGAATGCTTTGCTATGTGACCATTTCCACATCCTCATGATACGTATCTATGATTGGATTTATGGTAAAAAATAAAGTTAATGATGATGATGATGACGATGACTCATAATTCTGAAACTTATTAAGTTAAACTACATTCCATGCGGTAAAACATTTGGGTAGTTACTGAGGCAGACACGTGCACAAATGCAGTCGCTTGTGTACTATTAGGCAACTACAACCATGAATACGCAAGGGAGCAATATTACAATGTGTGATGTAAACATGATAATTCTTCTGAAAATAAGTGGCATTCCACTTCACAAACATGCAGACAAGCCAGGTCAGTTGTACCCCATTTCTTGGTCAAATGAATGTGGCACTATGATTGACAAGCTCATTGTATTTGAGTACATAATAATAATTATCATCTCTCCAATTTCAAACTTTAAAAATACTTTGTACTCTTGCTGTGACTGCAAATGATTTATTTTATTACAGGCACCATATAGGAACCTAGAAGATCGCATTCTACAGGTAAACCCTATTATGGAGGCTTTTGGCAATGCCAGGACAGGCATCAATTCCAACTCATCTCGGTTTGGAAAGTACCTGGACTTGACTATGACTCAAGCAGGAAAGGTCACTGGTGCCAGAGTGTCAGTTTACCTCCTTGAACAGTCACGAGTGTCTCAGCAAGCACAGTAAGATATATACCTATGTGAATCATTAATTTCAAGCTCAGCCAGACCTACTTATTTTATCTCTTTGAAAGTTGTACAACTAATTGAGAAGTTTCAAAATAAATGCATCCATATGTCACAGAACTCATGTATCAGTGTTGTATAACTGTTAACCAATTGACACACAATTCTGTGTTTCATGCGTTGACTGTTGAAAAATATAGAAGGAACTAACACCATCTGAAGAGACTCTCATATGTATAGCAATAAAGTAGTTCATATGGAAGCATCACTACATTTTGCCTTATACTGTGTGCTCTCCTATGGGACATTTAGTCCAATTATTGGCAGTAAAACTCACAAAGAAATTAATTTCTTGTCCATAGAAATCCTATTTATAGATCATATTCATGACTGAAGTTTTTGACAGGATAAAAAAAAAACTGCACTTCAAAGGCGGGATCTGTGCCTTGGTCTTCAGAGGGTACTGGTGGAATGAGTGAACCTAGTCTTTTGGGCCAACTAGAACGAGCAAGCCTCACTCCCTGGATATAGATGTTTGTAGACACATATACGTATTTATAGATGCTTCCCTAAGCAAGTGAGATCTATTCAAGATTCTGGGCTTTTTGCAGTGGTGCAGTTGAGGTCTTCATTCTGCTGAGAAATTGCGCCAAGTTTCTAGGTGATTTGTACACCACATTTCTACCCAACATGATAGTTTTACCTTCAAGAGCCCTAACACACTCTTGAAGTCGCACATTTAAACCCTTGGAGATGAGACCACAATGCTGTCTCAAACTTTTGGGCAGCAATCACCCAGTGGCATGGAGAAACCCAAGAAGAATGATGACCTAAAGCTGGCTCCAGCAGTAACATTTCTGCTACGTATTCCGGAGTTACCCATTCTAATCTTGGTCGAAAAACCAACTATTTTGACTAAAGTGTTTTATGGTTTTCCTCAGTTTATCCAAGTACATAAAGTTATAATTCACCCTAGAACAGTCTATGAAGGCCCAGGGGGAGTAGATGTATAGCCTTACTTCTTCTTTACCCTCAGCACTAGATAAGGGTGGGTGGTCAAAGCCACACACCAGCTGCTATACCCCTGGTACCCATTGTACAGGAGGCTCAGTAGGCACTGGACGTGTGGACAACCACTCACCTCCACAGCGATTCGATCCCTGGACCATCCAACCCATAGCAAGCCACTATACCAACTACACTATCCCAGCCCACTTATCCAAGTAAATGACTGTATTATATCTTGAAGTAAGACATGATTGCTTCCTTCCATATTCCTTCCAATTGAGTATTTATTCTGCTTGAATCACAGGAGGCTACATAGTCTGAGTTGATGGCAGCATCATTGTAAATAAACAAAAGAAAGAAATTTATTTTGTATGTAGTGGGTCATTACTTCTTGAAGCTGTTTTCACTTCCTTATATACGTTTTACCATTCTGTTCCTGTCTCCCTGTATCCTACTTAACCCAGTGAAACTTTCTCTTTTTGTCATAGTATGTTGTAACATATGACACTATGCGTTATTACTGTCAGGGGATCAAAACTGTCTCCAATCACTTAAAATAAACAATATCATACATTGTAAATTTTAATGCAATGTTCTTTTGTCTTTGCAGCAAATCTTGGCAATAGTCCCATGTTCAGTTTAAGTATACTGTATGTGTGCAGCCAGACACATGTTCCATGTTCTTTGTCCCTACAACTTGACAGTAGCCTCTTTTAACAAAAAAGATGTTAAAAAATTTCAATGTTAACATACATGTATTCATCCTTAATCTTTCTATCAAGCCATTATGTTGTCACTGTTCTCAAAATTCCAATAGATATTTTCCGAATTACAACAGTTTTGGACAAGAAACTATCCGCTCTTCACTGTACATTAAGAACACATAGCCCCTCAAAAAATATACAAAATGAGAAAGACAAGAAATTCTGTTACTGCAAAGAGAAATTACTTTCCTGATGAAGTTCATAAAATGGAAACTCAAATTTGGATATAAAGAATTAATTGAATTTGCTCATCAGTTTGTATGATTTGTATAAAATTCTTTATGTCATTTAACCAAACAAAAAATTTCACAACTGTATGTTTGGTACTTTCAGGTAAATAAGTTGTTTTATGTGTGATTATCACATACTATATCATTTTATATGTAACATGTGCATCCAGCTATAGAAAGTTCATAAAATCAAAGCAGTTCAACAAAAGAAGTCAGAAAAAATCTGGTGGTAGATGTTACCACTACTCGCTGTGTAATAACCCAGAAGAGCGTAGTTCCAAGTTTTTATTTGTTTCCCACCCCCCACCTCTTACAATCAGAAGTTCATAAGCAGCTGTTTGACAAAGACATTGAACCACGAGCACATATTTCAGACCATGCACAAGGAGTACTCATTGCACTGTAACAGTGAGGCATGTGTTTTAAGTAGTACTACAGAGCTCATGGCACCGAAAATGTTATACCATGAAGTCAAGTGGCAGCACATACATGTTTTTTGTGCAGTTAAGTTAAGGTTAACTTCCTAGAAATTCAAAAGTACAGTAATGGATGAGCATGATGTACACACATTAAAAAATCCTTTAACCTAGACATAATGCAAACAAATTAAAAACAGAGAGTATCTGACTTAAAATACTGCAGTGTCAGGTATTGTGAAATCACTATTTTTTTAAATGATGCTTCAGATATGGCAAGTATATTAGCATCAGTAAGTATCCTTTTTAACATATAACTATGTTTTAATTTCACAGCGGTGAGAGAAATTTCCATGTGTTCTACTACTTATATGATGGTCTTCAATCTGATAATCGACTTGCAGAATTTCACTTAGACCCAGTATTGAGACTACATCATCATTATTTGGGAGAAGATGCACAGGACAGAGAAACAAAGAAGGTGACAGCTGACCAATCGTTCTGTTATCTCTAAAAATATATTTTCAATATATAAATGAGAACAATAATATGCAGCGCTTTACAACTTCTGCTCAATGTTAAAACATTTTCATGATGTGGCATAAACGTAATCAACCAACACAGACAAATCTCATGACTAAAATTGCTGAATCCTAAAAAATAAGTTTGCTTCAGAATGCGGTTACATAAAACAACCATGGCCCTTGACAACTTCAGTACGGTACTACTTACATTTAATATTACTTATGAATCATTCCAAGGTACAGTTGACACTGTGTCAACATGACCACAATTTCAATAAAAATAAGGCTATTTAACACAATCACGAGTCAATTTAATCCACCCCTGTTCTGTCTCATCAAAATCACATTTTGTGGCCGAAATATGCGGGAGGCTTTTGATATATATAATAAATTCGTATATCTTATATGCAACTTTTGTTTGTGTTCTCATTTGATGGCTTCCCCTCTTCATGCGTGTCCCTCTTAGGCAAACTACTTCCTGCATAGTTGTCATCTTGTAAGTAAAAAAACTACACTTATAAGTGCATGTGTGTGCACAAACTCCTGCATGCATGATTCCATAAAATTTAAATATATATCAGTCTTTCGTAATCTTCATCACACAAAGTGTGTAACTAACACAAACATAATTGCAAGTGATAAAACTGGCGATAGTTCAGAGAACTTCAGGAATCACATTTTAGATTCATATGGAAGAAACAGAAGCCATGGGTTAAAAACCTGAGGATCTTGACACATAGAGTCTCTAGAATGGTGTGCAGAATGTAAAGCTGGAGTCCTTGTATTTAGAAACCTCATGAATATGACAATACTAGGATGGTAGTAGTAATTAATATGATAATACTAGGATGGTGGTAATAATATGAATTATTTGTATGCTACAGACAAACGTGCAGAGGTACCACCAATTGAATGCAAGCTTCCGTCTTCTGGGATTTCATGATGATGAAGTGGATACAGTTTATTGTATCCTGGCAGCTATTTTGCACCTTGGTGATCTTGAATTTGGTGAAGTAGTGACACAGGACAACACTGACAACAAAAGCCGTGTCATTGATCTTGCTCCTTTGCACAGAGGTGGGTGAACTTGTCTTATGGACTGTGAAGAAGAAATGAATCTGTTGTGCAGAGAGGTCTTTTTTTAACAAATATGTACAGGATCTTTGGCAACTCTTTCTCTTTAAAGCAGAGAATGTTTCTGCTCTAGACAACAATACATACAATGTTACAGTCAGAAATATGTACACAGGTATAACATTGAGTGTTGGTTTAAAAATTTGCTTCAGAGGAAGAAAGAAATGTGGGTAGATGTAGAAGAATCAGAGACAGATAGAGATAACCAAAGGAGGAAAGAAGGGGAGGATGGTGAAGAGAAGGAACTGGGGAAAAGCAGCACATACATGCAGTTTGTAATCGTAGAGCTGAGGTTCTCACAACAATGCTGATGAAGTTTCCAACCTTTGGGCGTATGACACTGCAACAACTGTTGTGTATTTACAAACGTTGCAGAAAAGCTTGCCACCTCATCTTCAAGGTATACCATTCTTTGCAATTCCCTGAAGACTGAGGCAGCAAGCTACTTTGAAACATTTGTAGTATTCTCAAAACATCATAAGGCAGAAGACTGGAGACCCCATAATTTGTAAATGTCTAGTCTGTGGGTCTCTAAATATTATCTTTTGTTGAATACTGTCAACAAATCTGTGAACATGTAGAAATGAGTGTCTTTCACTTACTGGAGATGTGATCATGCATGACAGTTTCTCGTCTTCTCGGTGTGGAGCCAAGTGATATGTTGGAAGCACTGACATTGAACAGTGTGATGACACGGGGTGAGACTATCACAAGGAACAACACAGTTGCTGAAGCTTGTGCAGCTCGTGATGCCATGGCCAAGGGGCTGTATGGTCGACTGTTTGACTGGATGGTTAACCAAATCAACTGTCTACTGACATTCAACAGAGCAACATGGTGAGCTATCATGTATCTGGAAAAAACTTGTCTTAAGTTACATTATTCCAACCTGTGATTTTGCTCAAAGTCTGTATATAATCATCAGCGCCAGTTCTATGTCTTCTACCACCCAGGAAAAAAAATTTTTGGTTGCCACAGTCCCCTTTGTGTTGGGTTTTGCCCACACTTGCCTGCACTTCATATAAATTTTTGGACAGCTGAAAATTTAGAAAAATAGAACGAAGAAAATTTGTAGTTAGTGCAATAAAATATTTTCAGTGGGTTTCTGCAGAAGAAACTGATCAGTATAAAATATTACCACTAGAAATTTGCTGCCCCTGGCACACGCTGACTTTGTTGGTGCTTAGAACCAGCTGTGATAATCATCATCTCAAAACATATATACTGGATTACATCACCTTATGATAAGACTCCCTCCAGTCTTCCATCTCGTGTAAATGCTCTTCCTGTATCTGTGTTCACTTCTAGTGGTGTATAATAAGAAATTTTCCTGTGAGTGACTCTACTTAATCTGTGAGCCGATTTGCACTAAACTTGATGTTAACATTATGCCTGTGTTATCCACCATAAAGTCACAATTTTTAATTTCCTATAGCTGTAATAAAGGAGGTTTGTACTTGAAGTTCTGGGGTGGAGTGACATAACTCCCATTATATAGGACCCTGAAGTGACATATGATAATAGATACATCAATATAAAACTTCTGTTGTAAAGATATTTCAATAAAATGTGAAATAACATGTAGCTGCATGAAGATTTTTTTAACTTTTGGTGTTACTAAAAAACCACAGGAGCTACAAATGTAAAATCTGGTGCAGAGATATACAGTAAAATATATTTAGATTATGTATGACATATTGTTGTGAGTCAACTGCCATAAAATGGCAGTGATGCGATAGTTTGAGGTTATATAAAAAAATTTACTATATGCAGAATCTGTACCTGAATGATTATTCCATGAAAATAAAATAGTTTAGAAGTTAGAAGATATTAATAAACCTGGTGTAACAGAAAACTCTTTAAAATGAAAAGAGCTTAGAAGTTCCACCCAGAAGTCCTTGTCTCTGCTGCCCTTCTTCCCATTGTCTCTCCACCTGTAGCTTGATATCTTAATTTTTGACGCTGTCATGTGCTAGAATAATGACAATGATGTTAGTAGTATTAATTTTGTGTTTTTGTATTTATGTGTAAGTGAGAGTGTATTGTAATGTCCTTGCACGTGAAGCTTAAATGCCAGAATATGAGACTTAAACCTTAGTATCAGGAATTTCTTTTCTGTTAATAGTGAAGAGCATTTGGCAGTAGGTCTGTTGGACATCTTTGGGTTTGAAAACTTTCTGCGGAATTCATTTGAACAACTGTGCATCAATATTGCTAATGAGCAGATCCAGTACTATTTCAACCAGCACATTTTCACGTGGGAACAGCAGGTAACATTTGTAATCTTACAACATAACACACATTCTTATCTGTGAACATTTAGGTGATTCTGTGACAGCACAAACTAGTTGCTCAGTGCCATCGATGATGATGGTGACAGTGTTTGTAAAAATAATTTATACTAAAATCAGTAACAATATGAGTATTACATGATAAATATGGAGTTTTTGGCAGGAATACATGGCAGAAGGTATACCTGTGGACCTAGTGGAGTTCTTGGATAATCGTCCTGTTCTTGATATGTTGTTGTCTCGTCCAATGGGACTGCTTGCACTTTTGGATGAAGAGAGTCGCTTTCCTCGCTCTACTGACCGTTCTCTAATTGGTATGAATGTACAGATTTTAAATTACTACTCTCAAATCGAAAACTAATGTCTCAGATTAAACTACAATAAAATATGCTAATTATGCTTATACCTTTCTGTCAATTCTTATATGCGTATTTTAGAAATTTGGTAGATTTCTTGAGAAGTAATGCTATAGGTATCTGACATATGGCATTATTTTAATCAGCATCCATTACTGTTTCACTAATAAAATGAATAAATTTACATGATTTGCCACAAATAATTAAAATATGTCACTGTGGTACTTAGGTCACATATGGCATCTAATGACCTGAATATTTCTCTCTTAGTATCCCTGAAACATTAATATGTCCATTACAATACTGAATTATTTTGGGGTACACAGTGGCAGAGTAGGTTGAAGCACTGTGGTACAAGCCAGAAGGTGGTGGTTTCCATTCCCAATGGGGTCATTGGGATTTTTCATTGACTGAATCCTTCTGACTTTACTATGGCCCTGGGATTAACTCTGCCTCTAACAGAAGTGAGTACCAGGCTTATCTCCTGCGGGGAAAGGCAGCCTTGGCACAGGGCTGACAGCCTTATCACCTTCATGTGCTGACTATCTAATATTCTGGGAGCCACAAGCACCTGGAGCCCTAAGGGTCTGTCCAGTCCTGTAATGGGATAGCTTTACCAAATGAAATATGTTATCAGAATTTTTAAAATTTGATTGAAATAGACTATTTGCACAATTTTTGAATAATTATGTTTCATTTTGTATGAGTGCATTCTTTTCTGATTTCTTCTTTCAGAAAAGTTCCACAATAATGTGAAGAGCAAATTTTATGTGCGCCCAAAGTCAGATGCTCTGTGTTTTGCTATTCACCATTATGCTGGTCGTGTAGTCTACCAGGCAGAGAGTTTCATGGAAAAGAACCGCAATTTTCTTCCACCTGAAGTGATTCAGTTGCTGAGGCAGTCAAATCGGGACGTGGTCCGGTTTCTCTTCCAGTGTCCACTCACCAAAACAGGCAACCTTTACTCACCTAACCAAGAAACTCCACATAGTACCCCTGAAAGTTTTAAGGTATGATAAACTAATTTCATGGACCAGAGTGTTAACTGAGGAGCTGATAGTTTCTTAGCTCGTCAACAAACATCCTTTCATTTCCTATACTTCTTTAGAGAGACATTGTATTATTATGTGACCCTATTGTGGTCCATTTTAGTGTAGTGCACTCCCTGTTCTTGAAAATTTGTTTATTGGACTTCTGCTTTCAATGATGGAAAGAATTACTTTTATGAGATAAACAAACTGTAAATGCATGTTTATTTTTCTTTTAACAATCAGCAGATCAATCTTCAAAAGAAACCTTATATGGATGTTATGCCATGGGAGGGCACCCCAGCATCAGACTTCCTTATTCCTTGCCTTCAGATTTAACAACATTGTGATCATGTGAAACCTTGATGTTCTGAAACAATATAAAGTAACAAACCTTTGAAAACTGTGTAGTTTTATAAGGGTGATATTTTTATAGAATAAAACGTAACAACATGACATGTTCATTGTTTTAAGTTCAGTGCTTTAAATATTGAAACAGTGGAGCTTCGTATGTAAAATTTGGTAGAATTATGTCATAAATGAACCTAAACATTGTTTATGAAATGTAAACAATTCAGTATTTATGAATGTAGTGATTAAGTGAATCTTGGAGGTCATGTCCAACAAATTTAACATATAACCTACAGAATATATTATTAAGTAAAAGATTCTCAAAAAAATAAAGAGTAATAATAGCACTAATTATATGTATTATGTGCAATGGGGAACTGTTTGTTTATTACTTTTCTACCCGGTTGTCTTTTCTTGTCAGGTTTTTATGCTGAAACTTAGTATGCATTTTTCATATCTCATGTGAATACTTCATACCCCTCCCAATAAATTATCTCTTTCCATCACATAAATAAAAACTCTTTATAACAACATATTAGTGTACCACAAAATTTTAAATGACATTATTATAAATCACTTGAATAATTTTTGGAAACACTGAACTAGAAAATAGTAATTTTATCTCCATATTATAATTTTATGTAACATAAAACTCTTTCTTGGAATATAATTTTTTTGTCTTGTTGCATGTGAAATGTCTGGATAATGATCTGTCAACAACTTTCAAAATCCATTACAGTTATGAATGTAAGTATAAAATATGGACTCTTACAGGAAGCTTACAGCAGTCGTGGCCTGGCTTCACAGTCCCGAGCCCAACAAACAGTTGCCACATATTTCCGATATTCTCTAATGGACCTACTTCAGAAAATGGTCAGTGGATCTCCTCAGTTTGTGCGCTGTATCAAGCCTAATGATTCACGTGTTCCAAAATTATTTGACTCCAGCAAGGTGTTGAAGCAGTTGCGCTACACAGGAGTTATGGAGACAATACGGATACGTCAGAATGGATTCTCACATAGGATACCATTCGGAGAGTTCTTGAAGAGGTACTCGCTTCTCAGCAGATTATATGAGCACAGGAGTGACTACATTCATCATATGTCTGTACTTTAAAATGTAAATAGCTGGCTGTGGACTGGGTGGCAAAGGTTTGGTTTTTTTTAACCCTTTGCAGTTCAAATTATTGTCATGAATTCCAACAGTCTGGTCCAAATGAATTTTCAAGCAAATCTCTTATCTTCGAATTTAAAAAAACAGTCATTACAGAGCAGGAGCTTAGAAAAACAACCAATATAAAGCATTGTAATATACAGTTGATTTGAGCTTGACATTGGTCCTGGTACAGTGGAGAGTGCTGTCAAGTGTAACTCAACATTGGAATAATAAGAATTATGGAAAAACAGGATTTCACACAATTGTTTGGACTCACAAAACCTCAATGAGCAGTTTGGTGCAGCAGTAACGCTCTAGACTTTTATTCAGTTTTCCATTTCAACTACTGGCAAAAACAACAAGTACACTGATTAGAGTTTCTGAGGCTTAGTCCAACCAAAAATTCTGGAATAAAACCTTGATTAGGTTATGATCATTTTCCCCCCTAATTCTTTCCAGTGTATTATTCAACATTATATATTCTGAGACATTGACAGTGTCACAAAATGTGTCACTAAACTCATTAAGTCTTCTAGGCAGTGCATATCAGTAAGCTTTTTTCTGTGGAATCACTCACAAAGCTGACATCCATCTGGTGTTGACGTTAACAACATGTGCAGTTTTACTTCCATACTCTGTAAAATTTTAGAGTGTGATGCCTACACATAAGACGAATATCACTTTTACATCAATATTACAGTTGATATCAAATATTTGAAATTTGAGAAACTTTTCTAACAACAGAAACTTATACAATAAGGAGATGTCAGGGGCTGATTCAGTAGGAAAGGCTGGTTTGATACAACTGTCTTCATCAGCAGAACACCTCCTCCCTAAAATATCCTCATGTCCTGCCTCACCCGTTACTTACAAATGAATAAGATTCCCTCCTGATATGGAAGGTAGCCATGTATGTAAGTGTTATAACAGACCCTTGCATTATTCTGCATTGTGTTTTCTTTATAGGTATTGCTTCTTGGGATTTGGATGGAATGAGCGTGTTGTGGCATCACGAGACAACTGCCGTTTGTTGTTGGTGAGACTGAAGATGGATGGCTGGGCCCTTGGCAAGACTAAAGTGTTTCTGAAGTACTACCATGTTGAATACTTAAATAAACTGTATGAGGACCAGGTAAGCCACATCTTACTGGTAATCTCTTGAATGACTAGATTGACTCTGACAGACCGACAATCACACCAAGATTTTTACACCAAGACCATCGTTGATTGTGAATCCCCTTCCTAAAATTATTGTTCCATTAATCCTGTACTTTAAATGAAGCACAGTATTGTGCTTAATGTTGCCCTTTGATAATAACTTGTCTCCATACAATGCAATTGTAAATAATGCAATATTGCTTCTCCTAACATTAATCACATGAGACAAATGAGGTTTGGAAATCACTGACACCAATGCAGTTGTAAAGTTTAAGAATGTTTATTTTGCAGGATGTTAAATAAAATTACTAGAATCCCGTTACAGTGGCCATAAAATACAAAGTTTGCTCTTACTAAGGTGCTGTATAATTTATGCAAAGAAAATACACTATTTAGACATGGTCTATTCTGCTCAAAAGATATTCATTTCCAAACATAAAAAACCAAAGGCTGACTCACACTGAATTATGGCCATGTCAGAATAAAATTCACTATTCTCAGATAAGGACAAAGCTAAGTAACTACTCCTTGAGAAGATGGTAGTCACTCATCTCTTCAGAAATTCTCTGCCTCATATGGAACATGTAGGTTACATATTTGCATAAGCTAGCCACTGCACCCTTTCCTGAGACAGTTCGTTTCATTCCAAATCATCAGCACTTTTCTTGATAAAATCCAGTTTAATATTGTCTCCCTGAGCAAGATGGTGTTGTGATTAAGCTGTAGACTTTAATTCAGGAGGTGCCTGGTTTGAATCTTGGTCAGGATACCAGTTATCCTGAGAAGGTTTTGTGACATTCCTTAGTCCTTCAAGGCAAATACCATGATAGAAATTCAAGTATGCCATGATTGTTTTATACCATATATTCTCTAATTGATGATTTATCAGATCATCTGTCAGATCAAAAAAATACAGTCTGGTATAAAATAAACCACAACAGAATATTATCTCTCATTTACACCTTGATCTCTCAAGTGTTCTCATCCCTTCACATTTACCAACAGAAATTTTGATTTTTCTTTGTATCTTTCTCATACATGCTACGTGTCCCACATTATCATCCATGACATATGTACTATGTGTCATGCCTTCCCTGATTTGATCACACTAATCCTTGAACAACTGGGGTTTACATTAAAATTACTGCCTAGAATGGGGTGGTTTTAAATTTATAACACCCTTAAATTCATTTGTGACCATACAGTGCATTGAGACCAGCAATGTGTGAAGAATTAATGGTCCATCCAGTGCACTGAGGCTAGCAAGGTAAGGTTAGGTTAAGAATGAAGATGGCATAATCTTGGGGAAGAAACATTCAATCTGAGAACTGCTCACCTCCACATTATTGTGTATGGACATTCTCATTTATGATCTAATATGAACACTACATTACATGAAAATTTTAAGTTACTACCCATATTCTGTTGGATATACAAAGTAAGCACCTATATAGTTTTGACCAAAAGAAAACAACTTTTATTTTAATGCCGTATAAATTTGCCTATACAGGTTCACAAAATCGTTTTAGTGCAGGCGTGTGTACGCCGGTGGCTAGCACGTGCAAAGTATAAACGTGCAAAGTGGCAGATGGCACGCAGTGTGATGACTCTCCAACGATATGTGCGGGGTTGGCTGACCCGTCGTCACTACCAAGAACAGCGCAGATTAGCAGAACAAAAACGCCAGGAACAGGAGGCCAAAGCAAAGAAAGGTTTGCAGATCAACATGGATAATTATGTTAACAATGTACATACAGGTCATATAAGTCCATACAATATTGTTTTTAATTGACCTTACAAAAATTGTGTGCTTAAACTAATAATAATTGTGATCATGGAGGTGATGATGTTGATTGTAAGAGCTACGTTTTTCAACCTATAAAGTCATTTTCAGGCTCACAAGTAATATTGTAATACTTAGAGTGAAACTAATTGTTGCATGAAAGTTGGAAGACTGTTCCCTAGATAATGGTATAGCAATTACTTCCACCTAATAATTTGAGCATGCCTGTTGGCTGTAAGTGGTGGCAAATCCTTTAAATCACTTTGTTGTTTGTTATTAGCTGCTGCAGGTGGGAACAAGGCAGGAGCAGGGGCATGGTTGAAGGCAAAATTGTTATGGCGATTGTCATCACAAGAAATGGGAGGAGAAGAGAAAGAAAACAATGCTCCTAAGAGGAATCTAGATGAGGAGTCTGCTGCTGTTGTCATTCAGAGCCGTAAGTTACACTTATCCGTGTCAGACACAAACACGTTAAAGAATCTGTTGCTAGCAACTGAGCAATCCAATTTGCAATATCATAATTTGATGCCAAATTATGTTTAGTGTAGACCTGTAATGCTGGTATCAACAGAATTGGTTCTGTAGTTTCAGAAATGAACCATGCAGATTGACAAAGAGAGTAACAGACACTACTTATCCAGTACACATTTTATGCAGGTTGTTAGATGGCATAATGATGTAATGTTATGGAATTAACAGTTAAATTATAAGAATTAAATATGCTTAGCAGTCAAAGATGTAATCCAAACAACACCATTCTATTACTTCACTCCTCTGACCTGAACACTTAATATTTGTATGTTCATGTAATAACATCTTCTTTTTCTAAATTAATTGACCCTTTGTATTATAAAGCAATATTTATATGTGCTATAGATTTCCGTGGTTATACAGTTAGACAAAAATGGGGACCTGAATTGGAAGCTCGCGTGAGGAGGGTCCTGGAGACATATCACAATCCTGACACAGCTAAGAAAGCTCTTCAGGTATGATCTCAAATTTGTCAAGTCATGTTTACACCATTAATGCTTGACTTACTATTAGCACTTATTCCGTATGTCACGATTGATATATGGAATAACACAGTCATATCACATCACATCATATCATATCATATCATATCATATAATATCATTTATTATATTCCATAAATCCGTCATTGTGTACAGACACCACTGGATGTGGAACTTTTCAGAGTAGCATATACAATACAGTTAAACATAATTATTATACGTTACACATCAATATAAACACTTACAATGTTAGTGGGCCATGCAAGTATCATTAGTATGCATTATAAGCAGTTAAAATAAGGCATAGGTTTAGGAGTATCCTTTCCATAAGCTTATAATTTACAGCTGTTGTAATATTCTTCAATTGTGTAAAATGACTTTAGGTGAAGATATTTACCTAGTTCCGATTTAAGTCTTTTAGCATCACAAAATAAATTTCTTTTGTTGGGAGATTATTAAAAACCTCAATACCAGAATAGTAAGCCCCTTTCTGATACAATGTTAAGTTAGCCTGGGGCTGATGGAGGTTAGAATTTTGTCTAGTATTAATGCTGTGTATTTCTGAATTTACATAAAAATGATTCTTATTGTTCACAACAAATATCAAAAGGGAAAGTGTAGTGGGACTGTAGTGGGAGGATCCTCAAGTGCTTAAACAGTTCTCTATAGGAATCCCTTGGTCTTGATCCCATAACAATTCTAACCGCCTTCTTTTCAAGTCGGAAGATATGTGAACTGCACGAAGAATTGCCCCCCAAAATCATCCCGTAGCTAATGAGGGATTGGAAGTAGGAATGGCATACAGATGTCAAAGCATCATGAGACATAAATGGTCTAATGCATCTAAGTACATAGCATGTTTTACTTAATTTGGGTATTAGTTGAGTGATGTGATCCTTCCAAGATAAGGAATTTGTAATAACTAATGCAAGGAACTTCGTGTTCAAGATGTTTAAAACAAACGTATTATTGTAACTCAGTTCAATTCAATTCAGTTTATTTTTGTTCAAGCTGATCCACAAGAGGGATAAGACCCACAGGATATAGAACATGTCAATTACATCCAACTCTATACTATAATACATTACCATGGATACAAAGAGTTTAAAATAGGAATAAAAATCCAAATGCTGCCACTGTGGAATCAGCGGTAGTCAAAAGGTTAACAAATATGTACTAGTTTAAACATACATTTCAGTTGCACAATTTTATACTACATACAATTCTGGTGTACAAGTTTATAATAAGTTACTGTCTAAGACTAATTAATAGGTCTAGTGTACAATTTTATAATAAGTTACTGTTTAAGAATAATTAATAGGTCAACAATTCTCAAGATGAAATTTAGAGCAGAAAAAATAGCTAAATAATAATAAATGTTTTAAATCTTATTACAACTGAAGTATTCATCTAAGTTATAAAATGAATGAAAATCCAAGAAATTTTTCAAGGCACATTTAAATTGATTTCTATTATGGCACAGTTCCTTTATTTGAGAAGGCAAACTGTTAAACACCCTAATCCCAG
>Ga0209755_10004058_pt1 | contig 17678 bp, 12 predicted proteins | sample TergutCo191P1_FD_187301 | JGI IMG/M metagenome (GOLD analysis project Ga0209755, IMG submission 187301) | Cornitermes sp. P1 segment gut microbial communities from Petit-Saut dam, French Guiana - Co191P1 (SPAdes) (version 2) | ecosystem: Host-associated > Arthropoda: Insects > Digestive system...
CATTGTAAAAGACCAGGATTTAGGCAGATATATATTATAGCTAGTAAACTAAAGGGAGGTTTGGATTTTGCCGTTAATTGAAGAGGGAGGAAGGTTTATATGAATACATTCGCGAGAACAGTCGATTTATTGCACCGGGCGATGGATACAAGCACAGTCCGCAGGCAGGTAATAGCCAACAATATGGCTAACGCCGATGTGCCTAACTTTAAAAGGACGGATGTCAATTTTGAAAGCGAGCTCAAGAGGGCTTTGGAATCGGAAGGCAAAAAACCGGCTATCGAAATGGCAAGATCAAACGAAAAACATTTCCCTAACCACAAGGAAAGGGATTACCGCGATGTGCAGATACGCAGAGTCTTGGACTACGCGACACAATATAACAACAACGGGAATAACGTAGACCCGGAAAAAGAATTTATGCTCGCGACGCAGAACCAGATGAGCTATACGCTTTTTACTCAGGCAGCCGCGTTTGAGTTTAGCCAGATAAATCAGGTATTGAGAGGTTAATAAATGGGAATTTATAGTTCGATAAATATCGCTTCTACAGGATTGAGCGCCAACAGAATGAGGCTCGACGTTATCGCGGATAACATGGCGAATGTAAACACCACGCGCACAAACGAAGGCGGCGCTTTTAAACGCAGCCGTGTCGTTATGAGACCAATGGTAGACAGCCCTTATTGGCGCTCTCCCTTCCTTCCCGAGACCATGGATAACGGTTTGGGGCAGGGTGTTAGAGTTGTCGAGGTTCAGAAAGACAGAACTACGGAGCCGCGTTATGTTTATGATCCAACTCATCCTGACGCGATACTTACAGGCAGATGGGAAGGCTATGTAGAAATGCCTAACGTTGATGTTGTAACAGAAATGACAGACATGATTTCCGCCTCGCGCTCATACGAAGCGAACGCGGCGATTATTGAAGGATCAAAGCAAATGTTCCAGCGAGCGCTTGATATAGGCTCAAGATAAGACATTTGGGGAGGGGTGAATGATGAGAATTTTTAACAATGAGGCTTTTGTAACGGCAGCCGCGGCGAAAAATTACGCGACAGTGATGAACCGCAATAATGAGAAACACATGATGCCGCCGGATAGCCCGTATTCAGGTTCAGGTACAAAAATGCTGCACCTTAGGGATGCTGTGTTAAGCGGCAAAGCAGGAATGGGATCATTTGAGGACGCAATGCTTCAGGCTCTGGATAAGGTGTCAGGTTCGCAGTTAAACGCGAGCGATCTTCAAAAGGAAGCGATTATTAACCCCGATTCGGTTGATATTCATGATATAACAATAGCCCAGGCGGAAGCGAGCATGTCTTTGAGCATTGCACGTAACATTATGAGCAGGCTGGTCCAGGGCTGGAGAGATTTAATTAATACAAGGTAATTGAGCTTGTTACAAAACTCGGTTAGTTTTGTGACAGCCTAGATATATTTCCTGGGAGGGGAACATGAACGAATTTTTCAAAAAATTATTTACCAAGGCAGCTTCGTTATGGGCTAATTGGTCAATGCAGCAGCGCGTCATTATTGGTATAATCGCGCTTGTTGTAATCGTAGGAGTTGTAACACTCTTTCGGGTTTCAGCTACGCCTGTTATGTCTTCCGTGTTTTCATCGCCTATAACAGACGATGCTTTACTGGAAAGAATTTTAACGCGCATTGATCAGGAGAATGTGGCTGTAACAGTAGGCCCTACGGGTCTTGTGCAGGTAGCTGACGCGGCTACAGCGAAGCGTATGAGGGTTATTCTTGTCAGCGAGGGTTTAACTCCGACAAGGATTGACCCATGGGAAGTATTTGACAAGGAAAGATGGACGTTGACAGATTTTGAGCGCAATGTTAATAAACAGCGCGCTCAGGAGAAGATGATTGTTGAACATCTTAAAGCAATTGATGACATTGACAATGTAGTGCTTCATGTTGGCTGGCCTCCTGACAGGCTCTTTAGATCTGAGCAGCATCCTGTAACAGCAAGCGTTACTATAGTTCCAAAACCCGGAAGCCTTATTACGATATTCCCGCAAAACCGCAAACAGATTGAAGGTATACAAAAACTTTTGCAGTTCGCTATTGTAGGACTTCAGCCTGAAAATATTACTATAAACGATAACACCGGGCTTAGATTAAATGATTTTGACGGTATGGCAGCGGCTGACAGACTCGATCTTATAAACCGCGAGCAAAGACAGATAAAGCAGCAGGAAGAGCATTACAGAAAAAAAATATTATCTTCTCTTCAGAATACCTTTACAGAAGATCGTGTAAGGGATCTTGATATAAAGATTGACATGGATATGTCAAAGAAGAGTATTCAGACAAAAGAAAGTTTCGGCGTAACATTAAAACCGCGTACTCCAGGTATTCCATATGACGATTCGATTATTTTAGAATCCTTAACTCTCGCTCACAGCACTTCAGAAACAAAGTGGGAAGGAACAGGTTATATGCCCGAAGGTCCTCCTGGAACTGAACAGAATATGCCTCCCGCATATAAGGATATGAGTAATCTCTATGGAAGAATGAGCCAGAATACAAAAACAGAAAACAAAGAAATTAATCAGCATAATATACAGGAAGAAAGAAGTCCTCAGATTGATCGCGTTACAGTTTCTGTAAACATCGATGGTACATGGAAAATGAAACGCAACGCGAAAGGAAGCCCGGTTGTTCTTCCCGATGGCACTATCGAAAGAGAATATACTCCATTAACCGCGGAAGTTCTAAAAGACTGTGATGTTTTAATACGCGACGCTATCGGATATAACTCAGCGAGAGGCGACTCTGTAACAGTTAGAAATATTCCTTTTGATCGCACTCGTGAGTTCGGGGAAGAAGATGCGGCTTACTTTAGAAAGAAACAGCTTCAAACAACAATATTAGTTTTTATTGTAGGTTTGACCTTATTGTTATTTGGGTTTATGATGTTTAGGATGATCTCCCGCGAGATGGAGAGACGCAAAAGGCTCTTGGAAGAAGAGAGAGCGCGCCGTGAACAGATGCTCCGTGAGAGCGCGATGGCCGAGGCGGAACAGGAAGGAATGGAAGTATCCATTTCACTGGAAGAACGCACAAGAATGGAGTTGATGGAAAGCGCCATCAATCTGGCAAAGGAGCATCCGGAAGATGCTGCTCAGCTTATCAGAACCTGGCTGTTGGAGGAATAATTTATGGCAAAGTCATTAACACCCGGCGCCGCCGCAAGCGGAGCCAAGAAAAAAGGCGTAAAAGAATATACAGGAAGACAGAAAGCAGCTATCTTCCTTGTAACAATAGGCTCAGAAATCTCCGCGGAAATTTTCAAGTTCCTGCGTGAAGATGAAATTGAAACTCTCACATTTGAAATCGCGCGTCTTGAAACAATAGACTCGGAGCAAAAGGATGCCATCCTCCAGGAATTCCAGGAACTGATGATGGCGAATCAGTTTATCTCCACAGGCGGTATCGACTACGCGAGAGAGCTTTTGGAAAAATCATTGGGAAGCCAAAAGGCCATCGATATTATCAATCGTTTAACATCGAGTCTTCAGGTTCGTCCCTTCGACTTTATCAGGCGAACGGACCCGGCGCACCTTTTAAACTTTATTCAGCAGGAACATCCGCAGACTATCGCTCTTATTCTTGCATACTTGGAACCGAATAAGGCTTCTATAATTCTGCAAAATCTTCCGCATGAAGTTCAAAGCGATGTCGCTCGCCGTATCGCGACAATGGACAGAACTTCGCCTGAAGTTCTCCGTGAAGTTGAACGAGTACTTGAGAAAAAATTATCATCGCTTTCAAGCGAAGACTACACGGCAGCGGGCGGAGTTGAAAGCATCGTTGAAATTCTTAACCTTGTTGACCGCGCTTCTGAAAAACAGATTATTGAGGCTTTGGAAGACGAAGATCCGGAACTCGCGGAAGAGATCAAGAAGAGAATGTTCGTATTCGAAGATATTGTTATGCTCGACGACCGCGCTATTCAGAAAGTTATGCGCGAAGTCGACTCACAGGAACTCGCGAAAGCTCTCAAGTCTGTCGACTCGGAAGTTCAGGACAAGATATTCAAGAATATGTCAAAGCGCGCCGCAAGTATGCTCAAAGAAGATATGGAGTATATGGGTCCTGTACGCTTAAAGGACGTAGAAGAAGCTCAGCAAAAGATCGTTTCGATTATCAGACATCTTGAAGACACAGGCGAAATTGTTGTTGCCAGAGCGGGCGAAGACGAACTGGTTGTTTAAGTTTTTACTAATTAAAGAGGTTTGTAATGTTAAAGGCTGTATTTAGACCTGGTGAACTTGTAACGCTTGAGGATAAGGTTGTGATCGATTCACCAACTTCCTTTCCCGAAATGGCGCATTTTTCTCCCGTTGAAGAAGTGGAAGAAATTATGGACGATGTGGATGAGTACACAGGTCCTACAGCCGATGACCTCCGCCGCGAAGCCGAGATGTTTAAATCTCATTGGGAAGAAGAAAAAGAAAGGATGATTCAAAGCGCGAGAACCGAAGCTGATAATATTGTAGCAGACGCGCAAAAGGCGGCTTTCGCGGAAGTTAAAAGGCAAACAGATGAAGGCCAGGTCATAAAACAGCAGGCAGTTGAGGAAGCGGAAAAAATTGTAGCTGACGCGCAGGTTAAAGTAAGCGATCTTGAGAGAGAGATAAGACAAACTTTGGACGCGGAACGAAAGGAAGCCAGAAACCAGGGTGAAGACCAGGGAAAGGAAGAAGGTTTCGCGAGCGGAAAAGCGGAAGTTGATCGTCTTATAGAAAGAACTCAAACAGTTTTGGAAAGAGCTCAGGATAAGAGAGCGGATATTTTAAATGAAACAGAAAAAGAAATAATCGATCTTGTTCTTTTAATCGCGCGTAAGGTTATAAAAGTAATTTCTGAAAACCAAAGAGATATTATTATAACAAATGTAATTGAGGCCTTAAGAAAAGTCAGAGCAAAGGGAAATATTGTTATCAAGGTTAACCTTGCGGACTTGCGGCTTGCTACAGAACACAAGCAGAATTTTATTAATTCTATGGAAAGCGTAAAGTCCATTAACATTGTAGAAGACAGTTCTGTAGACTTGGGCGGCTGTATTATAGAAACAGACTTTGGTGAAATTGACGCGCGTATTGCGAGCCAGTTAATGGAATTGGAAAACAAGATACTGGAAATTTCTCCGATTGGTTCAAGGGTAAAAGACAATACGCCGCCTCCTGTAGTAAGGACATCAAATTTAAATTCTGAATTACTGGCTTCTTCCGCTTTAGCTGAAGCAATGGAATCTGCTCAAGAGCAAAGTATTAATTCGAAAAATGCTGAAGCTGAATCCGAATCAGGAGAAGATGATGAGCTTTCGGCAGGAGCAAGCGCCGCGCTTACCGCGTCAGCGGCTCTCGCCGCTCTCGCTACCATGGCGACTAAGGGAAAGAGAGCTTCGGACAAGAAGTTAACTGAGCCCTTGGAAAAACTGGCAATGAAGAAAGAATGATTTAACAGTTTTTAATAATGTATGAAGCAGGGGAGGGCTGCATGCAGCAAGAAGTAATAACAGAAACAACGATTTTTAACAAATATCTCGAAACGGCGGATCGCACAGATCCGATTAAGTGCGTAGGTAAAGTAACAAGCGTCCAGGGTTTATTAATAGAAAGCCACGGACCTCAGGCGATCATTGGCGAGATTTGCAGAATTGTGGCGCCAAAGGGAAGAGGTCTTTTAAGAGCCGAGGTAGTCGGTTTAAAAAATGAAATTGTACAGCTAATGGCTTATGAAGAAACCGATGGTATAGAAATTGGAGACAGGGTAATCGCCCTTGGCTCGCGTTTGGAAGTGCCTGTTTCGTATAATCTTTTAGGACGGGTTTTAGACGCTTTTGGAAACCCAATTGACGATAAGGGAGCAGTTGATTCTGTTTGCATGTATCCCGCTTTAGCGAGCCCTCCAAATCCATTAAAACGAAGAAGAATAACTGAGCGCATAACAACGGGTGTTCGCGCGATTGACGGGCTTCTTGCGGTAGGAAAGGGGCAGCGTCTTGGCATATTTTCAGGATCAGGCGTTGGAAAATCTACCTTGCTTGGAATGATAGCGCGTAACACAAACGCGGATGTCAATGTTGTAGCGTTAATTGGCGAACGCGGACGCGAAGTAAATGATTTTATCGAAAAAGACCTTGGACCGGAGGGACTAAAACGCAGCGTGCTTGTTGTAACACCATCCAATTCATCGCCTCTTGCCCGTCTGCGCGGAGCTTATGTAGCGACGGCAATAGCGGAATTTTTCAGAGATCAGGGAAATGATGTAATGCTCCTTTTTGATTCTGTTACGCGCTTTGCCAGGGCAATGAGGGAAATAGGGCTCGCTACAGGTGAGCCTCCGGCTCAAAGGGGCTTTCCGCCAAGCATGTTCGATTCCATGCCTAAGCTGCTTGAGAGGTCGGGCACTTCCGACAGCGGAAGCATCACAGGTTTTTATACAGTTCTTGTGGATGGTGATGATATGGATGAGCCTGTAGCCGATACTGTGCGCGGAATATTGGATGGACACATCGTTTTATCGCGCGATCTCGCTCAGGCGAATCATTATCCGGCTATCGATGTGTTACAAAGTATCTCGCGTCTCGCGCCCAAAGTGTCAGGTGAGAATACAAAAAAGGCGGCTAATTTAATGCGCCTTAATATGGCAGCTTACGCTAAGGCGGAAGATTTAATTATGGTTGGCGCGTATCATCATGGCTCAGACCCCGCCGTAGATGAAGCAATTGTAAAGCATGACCCAATCGAAGAGTTTTTAACGCAGGATGTTGAAGAATCTTCCTCGCTTGAAGAAACAATAACAATGATGTCTGACATTACAGGCATAGATATACCTCCCCAGGAAATGACGGACACGAACGAAATACTGGAGGCGAGGCGCCCTGTTAAAAAAGAAAAACAGCCTCAGGAAGTTATCAGAACCATTTCCGCGGAAGAGACCGCGATGGGGCTTAACAGCGTAGCTTCTTTATTTTCCATGATGCCGGGCATGAGCTCTATCGAGGATAACTAGTAAAGAAAATAATTTATGAAACGATTTAAGTTTAACCTGGAAAAAGTTTTACAGCTTCGTCAGTTTAAGGAAGAGGAGTGTAAGCTCACTCTTGGACAGGCAATAAGCGCTTTAAATAAAATTGAAAACGACATTAAAGAAACGGCTCTTAAGCGTCATAGCGCGAATGCTCAGCGATTTAACGATACTATGGAAATGCTTAGCTGGGAAAATTATATTGTGCGCCTCGATTTAGAAGCCGAACAGCTTGCGGAAAAAGCCGCGCAGGCGCAAATTGTAGTTGAACAAAAGAGAGCGATTTATATGGAAGCGCTAAGAGACTTAAAAGCGATAGAAAAATTAAAAGAAAAGCAAAAACAAGAGTACCGCAAAGAAGTCTTGTATAACGAGATGAATCAAGTGGATGAGCTGACGGCAAGCAGAATGATGCTTGGGTAAACCAGTCTTCTGCTAAAATTTCCGTGCCTCCGTGTTAGATATTATTTCAAAATTTTGTATAGTTTACGGAAAAATTATAGCATATTCCTTGGCGAGAGACATTTATTCCTATATAATCAACACATGAAAAGAATATTCAAATTATTAACCATAATATTTCTTATCGCCCTTGTAACAACTTGCGCGACAACTTCAGGTATTGGCAGCATAGGCGGCAAGGTTCCGCTTACAAGACACGCGCTGACAGGCGTGCTTCCAAATGGTCTTAGATACTATATATTGGAAAACTCTCTTCCAGAAAACCGCGCGCACCTTGCGCTTATCGTAAACGCCGGCTCTGTCCTGGAAAGAGATGATCAGCGAGGCTTCGCGCATTTTATCGAACATCTCGCGTTCAATGACACTGAGCGTTTTCCAAAACTAGAATTGATTGAGTACCTGCGCTCTTTGGGTATGCGCTTTGGAGCGGACGCGAACGCATACACTTCATACGACGAAACTGTGTATCACTTTGATGTACCTGTAGAAAACTCTGGCGGAATAAAAAAAATACCGGAAAGAGCGCTTGCCATTTTAGATGATTGGACACATGCAGTCAGTTTTAATCCGGATGATGTAAAAAGCGAGAGCAGAGTAGTGCTGGAAGAGATGCGTTCAAGGTTAGGCGCTATGGAAAGGGTGAGGAAAATTACCCTTCCGATACTTTTTGCCGGAAGCGCCTATGCCAATAGAGACGTTATCGGTCTTTCTGAAATGATAGAGAACGCGACATCAGAACAATTAATTGAATTTTATAATCGCTGGTATACAAGCGATAACATGGCGCTTGTTTTTGTCGGTGATTTTAACGGCAAAGCGCTTGAAGCGCAACTCGCGAGCCATTTTAATATGCCAAAAGCTGTAAAGCCTGTAAATCGTCCGCATTATGAACTGCCTCCTCCTAAAAACGGAAACTTTAATATCGAGATTATAACAGACCCCGAATTAACTTCCGCTAATTTTATGATCTATTACAAGCAAAAAAAAGGAACGCAAAAGGGAACTGTCGCTTATTACCGAGAAACATTAATTGATTATTTAATTGATACTATGCTTTCATTCCGTTTTGAAGAAGCGCAGGAAGATCCTGAATCCGCGTCGAATGACGCGTGGGGAGGCGTCTGGAGATGGTCTACAAGCTCACGATTTTATTCTATGGGAACAGTGCCAAAGACAGGCAGAATGGAAGAAGCTTTGAAAGAATTATTATTAGAAACAGAAGCGATGAGACGTTACGGTTTTACAGAAAGCGAACTGTCCCGCGCGAAATTAAATCTTGTTTCATATATGGAAAAATTGTTATCCGAGAAAGACAGAATGGAATCGAGGACATTTATTAGAGGATTTACAAGTCATTTTCTTCATGGCGAAGATATGTCGGACATAGAATGGGAAGCGGAAGCTGTTAATAAAATGCTTCCCGGCATTAGTTTAAAAGAGATCGCGAAAATGGCGTCTAATTATTTCTCCGCGAATGATATAAATGTCTTTCTTATAGCTCCGCAGAGTGAAGTTGAAAATCTTCCTTCCAAAGAACGTATAAAAAGCATTTTTAATGAAGCGCGAAATGCGAATATATCACAAAAAAAGGATGTTACGGTTTCCGGTGATTTAATGGATTCTATTCCACAGGCGGGAACTATCACATCAGATATAATTGATAAAGATACAGGCGCGAATATTATTACCTTATCCAATGGAGCAAAAATAATTTTAAAAGAGACAGCGAACAGAAATAACGAAATAATTCTTTACGCTATGGCAAACGGAGGGAGCGTAAACGCAAAAGAAGAAGAAATAGTTTCTGTAAACCTTCTTTCTGAAATGATAGCGGTTTCCGGTCTTGGGCAGTATTCCCGGACAGATCTTATGAAAAAACTGACAGGAAAGCAAACAGGTTTTTCATTCTGGCTGTCAAATTATTACCGCGGGTTTCAGGGTACTTCTACAACGCAGGAGATGGCTGCTCTTTTTGAAATGATCCATATTTTCTTTACTATGCCTCGATTGGAAGAAAGGGCTATAAGCGCCATGATAGACCAATATAAAACCAGTCTTAAAAATCAGGATGATGACCCACAGCGAGCTTTTTCACGCGAGCTTACAAGAGTTATAAGCGGTAATCATCCGCTTTTTAAACCATTAGAATTAGCTGACATGAATAAAGTTTCAATAAAACAGGCGCAAGGATTTTTAAATAAATGTTTAAATCCCGCCGACTATACATTTATTTTTACAGGTAATTTTGATTCAAAAGAAATTAAAAAATTATCAGAAACCTATATAGCTTCCATAGAACAAAATAATTATATGAATAAATGGAATGATCCAGGAATTCGCCGCCCCGCGGAAGGCAGAAAAACAATTTACAAGGGACAGGACAAAAGATGTATAGTTTATCTCGCGTGGTTTGCCCAGAGCGCGTCAGTATTTAACGAACAGAGAAATCAAATCAGCTCAGTTTTATCAGAATATCTTGATATAATTCTTACTGATGAAATAAGAGAAAAACTGGGAGGCGTGTATTCAATCTCCGCCGGAACTTCTGTTTCTGTAATTCCAAGAGGCGAAACTCGTCTTAGCGCGTATTTTGTCTGCGATCCAGAGCGCGCGGAAGAATTAATCAAAGCGGTAAAAGAATCTATTTCCAATGTTTATAATAAACCTGTTAACACAAGTACTTTTAACAAGGCAAAGGAAGCGCTTTTAATGGAACATGAAAAGGCGCTTCAAAGTAATCTGCATATCGCGCAAAGTTACGCGAATTCCTTTGTGCTTTATAACACGCCTCTTTCTCGTTTAAATTTAAGACCAAGTTCGATAAGAGCGGTTACAGCGCAGGATATGCAAAACTTCTGCCGCCAGGTAAATTCTGTTGGATCTGTGGAGCTTATGTTACTGCCCGAAAGAGCACCTTGAAAAAACATCAAATTTAGGCTAGACTGCCTAGGCATGGCAAATTTCGTTCATCTCCACGTACATTCCGATTATTCGCTTGCGGATGCCTCTGTTTCAGTATCTTCCCTTGTAAAAAGAGCGGAAGAGCTTGAAATGACACATCTCGCGCTGACAGATCACGGAAATATGTTTGGGGCGATGGAATTTATTAAAGCATGTAAAGATAATAAGAATAAAGTAAAACCTATAATCGGCTGCGAAGTATATGTAAGCCCGGGTCTGTGTACCGAAAAAAAAGGCGCTGAGCATGAAAATAAATACTACCACATGATTCTTCTCGCCTTTAATCGCGAAGGTTATTTTAATCTTGTTAAAATATGTTCTCTTGCTTACACGGAAGGTTTTTATTATCGTCCGCGCGTAGATAACGAAATATTAAAAAAATATCACAAAGGGCTTATCGCGCTTTCCGCGTGCGCTTCCGGTGAAATACCGCGTCTTATTCAGGCAGGTAAAATTGAAGACGCGGAAAAAAGAGCTCTTTACTACAGAGATTTATTCGGTAAAGACGTAAATGGAGAACCTTGTTTTTACCTTGAGATACAGGATCATGGCATTCCGGCGGGTGTTTTAAGAGGCAGCGATTTATCGCAAAAAGATATAAATGACGCTGTAGTAAATATTTCACGTAACACAGGTATTCCTCTTGTCGCGACAAATGACGTGCATTATCTTAACCAGGATGATTTTGTCGCTCATGATATTCTGCTCTGTATAGGAACCGCGAAAACAAGAACCGAAGAAAAACGTAAAAAGTATTATGGTGATCAGTTTTATTTAAAATCCGGCGATGAAATGGCGGCTATTTTTAGCGAATATCCGCAGGCAATCGAAAATACCGTTAAAATCGCGAACCGTTGTAATACAGATGTTCCAAATATCGAAGTAAAAGAACTTCCAAAATATTTACCTGAATATGATATACCGCAGGGTTTTGAAAATTCTGACTCCTTTTTACGTCATATTGCTTTTGAAGGTTTGGAAAAACGCTACCAAAAAGAAAAAGCGGAAAACACAGAATGGGAAAATATAAAAAATAGATGCGAATACGAGCTTGAAACAATTATCAGCATGGGTTTTACAGGTTATTTTTTAATTGTATGGGATTTTATTAAATATGCGAATGATCATGACATTCCTGTAGGTCCCGGCCGCGGTTCAGGAGCGGGTTCTATTGTCGCGTATTCACTTCGCATAACAGATATTGATCCTTTAAAATATGGTCTTCTTTTTGAGCGCTTTTTAAATCCTGAACGCATTTCTATGCCCGATTTTGACATAGATTTCGCTAACTACGGCAGAGATGAAGTTATTAATTATGTGACAACGAAATACGGTAAAGAAAGGGTAGGGCAGATAATCACCTTTGGAACCCTTGGAGCAAAGCAGGTAATAAAGGATGTCGCGCGCACTTTAGGAATTTCAATTCCTGAATCAGACATGATTACTAAACTGATACCAAGAGGCGTGGATATTAATTTGGAAAGTTCTATTAATGATGAACCCAAATTAAAGGAATTGGAACAGGATCCCCGCTATGTTGAGTTGTTTCAGCTTGCGAGAAAGCTTGAAGGGCTTAACCGCCATTCGTCCCTTCACGCTGCCGGTGTTGTTATAGGTAAATCTTCTTTAATAGACATGGTTCCGCTTTATCAGGAACGCGATGACGCGAAGACAGGAAAACCAGGAGCTATCGCGACTCAATACAGCATGAATTTTCTTGAGCCAAGCGGCTTGGTAAAAATGGACTTTTTAGGTTTAAAAACGCTTGATGTAATTAAACACGCTGAGGAATTAATTCATCTTAGAGGCGGCAAATACGCTGACTTTTCTGTAAAAGAAGCGCCTGAAGACGATAAAAAAACATTTAAAATGTTAGGTGAAGGCAACAGTTACGGAATATTTCAGTTTGAATCTGATGGGATGCAGGATATTTTAAAGCAGACAAAACCAAGTTCTATTGCAGACTTAACGGCGTTAAATGCCATGTACCGTCCCGGTCCAATGCAAAATATACCGCGATTTGTCGCGTCAAAAAATGGCAAGGAGCCTATTACCTATCCGGATCCAAGCCTCGAAGGAATACTTAAAGAAACTTACGGCGTTATTGTTTATCAGGAACAGGTAATGGAAGTAGCGAAAATAATCGCTGGTTACAGCATAGGTAAGGCGGATCTTTTACGCCGCGCGATGGGGAAAAAGAAAAAAGAAATTCTTGATGAAGAAAAAGTACCGTTTTTGGAAGGAGCTCAAAAACAGGGATTTTCGGCTAACAAAGCAGGTTCGATATACGATATGCTCGTTCCCTTCGCGGGCTATGGCTTTAATAAGAGTCACGCCGCGGCATATTCTGTTGTCGCTTATCATACAGCATATATAAAGGCGAATTTTCCTGCCGAATTTATGGCAGCTAACCTTACCAACGATATTCACAGCGCTGATAAAGACAGACTTTCGTATTGTATAAGCGAGGCAAGGAAGATGGGTATTACTGTTGACCCGCCAAACGTGAATCATTCGGATAAACTTTTTACCGTAGTTGAAGGCCGTATTATTTATGGCTTCCTTGGAATTAAAGGTTTGGGCGAATCATCAGCGGAAGAAATTGTAAATGGCAGAAAAAACGGATTATACACAAGCTTTATGGATTTTTTAGAGAAGGTAGATATAAAGGCGGTTGGAAAAAAAGTAATAGAGCTTTTAATAAACACAGGAGCCTTTGACAGTTTTGAAACAAGCCGCGAAACGCTCGCTGGGAATCTGGAAAGAGCTGTTGAATATGCTTTAAAGAATAAAGAAGATAAAGAATTGGGGCAGTCAAGTCTTTTTGGAGATTCAAGTGACGCGCAAAAACTTGAATATAAATTTGAAGAATTCCCTGCTATAAGCAGGATAGAAAGATTAAACCTGGAAAAGCAGCTTATAGGTTTTTATTTTTCCGGCAATCCAATTGATGAATATAAAGATATTTGGCAGGAGGCTGTTACAGTAGACCTTGGGAAACAGGAAACATGGAAAACCGGAAACTATGTCCTTGTTGGAATTATAAAAAATATAAAAACAATCGTAACCAATAAAGGGAGTAAAATGGCTTTCGCGAGCCTTAGCGATTATAACGGAGAAATTGAATTAACATTTTTCGCCGGTCCCTGGGAAAGATGTCAGGGGATAATTAGTAATGATGCTGTTGTCATTTTAAAAGGTAAGATTGATTATCAGAGAGATAAGGATAAATACAGTTTTATTGTTGACAGTGTGTTAAGCAGGCATGAAGTGTCTTCTGTCATTAAAGAAGTAAAAGAGCAGGAAGAAAAAAATAAAATACACAGAAGCACCTGGGAATATATGGCGGATTTAAAAAGCTCTTATATTTTGCAGGCAAAAAAAGGTAATTACACGGTTATTGGTTACATAAAATCATTACGAGATTTTAAAGACAAGAACGGAAACGATATGGCGTTTGCCACGATGGAAGATTTTGAAGGAGAAATAGATCTAATATTTTTTACAAAAACATTCGCCGAGTGCAGACATTTATTAAATCTAAATGAAATAATAGCGTTAAAAGGAAGCATAGACCCTGAAAATGAGCAAAAACCCGGTAAGATAAGTTTTAAAGTTACAAGCATAGCGGATTACGCTCAATTAAGCCGCAGCGCCGCGAAAAAAGCGGCGGCTAACGAAAAACCTTATGTGCCGGATTTGTCAGCTAATAAACCCAAAAAGCCCGAAATAAAACCTGTTGATATTCATATAAGACTGTATGATGGCGCTTCTGATAATAAAGAAGAGCTTAACCAGCTGCGGGATTATCTTGCGGATAACGCAGGCAAAACTCCTGTTTTTATACATATTCCGGTGTCTGACGGTGAAAAAACAGTTAAGGCAAGGTCAGGATTGGATATTTCATTAAAAGATGAGATAATGCAAGGACTTAAACAATGTAAAAGCGTTACAGAAGTCTGGAGTGTTTAATGAAGTCCATATTTGGTTTTATTGCCGCCGCGTTAGGTATTTATTCAATTTTAATTTTTGCAAGAATTATATTTTCATGGTTTGGGAATATGGTTTCAGGAAGACCTATGGAGATTCTGGCAAAATTGACAGACCCATACCTTGAATGGTTCAGGCGTAATTTAAATCTAAGAATAGGTTTATTGGATTTTTCGGCAGTTGCCGCTATCGTTACTCTTTCGCTCTTGCAATCTTTGTTTTATACGCTTGCGAGAGCGGAAGTAGTATCAGTTGGCAGTATTATAGCCGCGATCCTTGGCGCTTTGTGGACAATTATTTCATTTATTATTGGCTTTTATATGGTGATAATTGGTTTTCGCGCCTTTGCGTACTTTACAAACAGGAATATTTATAGTCCTTTTTGGCAGACTGTTGATAATATTTATCAGCCATTTATGTATAAAATAAACAGTATTATTTTTGGAAAAACCATCGGACATTTTTTAAAGAGAATGATAATTGTTTTTTTATTATTACTCTTATTGATGATTGGAGGAAGATTAATTATTAATCTTCTTATTGGCTTTCTTAGCGATAAATTTATAATATAATGTTTGTTCGTTCTGTAACTGATCCAATTAATTCAATAATTGGAATTGGAAATACAGCCGCTGCTAAATTATCCCGGCTTGGAATTGTAAATGCGTCAAATTTACTTGCTTTTTATCCAAGGGACTGGGAAAACAGGCAGGAAAAAATATTATTAAAGGATTTTAACAAGGGAAAAATCTGCGCAGTTGTTAAAGTAATTGAAAAAGAATGGTTTGGCTATGGCAGAATGAAAACCTTAAAAATTTATATAGAGGACGAAAGCGCTCAGGGCTGTCTTTTATGTTTTAACCGTCCTTGGATAGATAAACAAATTCAAAAAGGAAATAATTATTTAGTTTATGGTCGTTTTTATTATAAATACGGAGAAATCCAATCAAGTTCATTCGAAATAGAAGAAATTACGGACGCTGAAAATAATAACGGAAAAATACTGCCTGTATATCCCTTAACAGCTGGACTTACTCAAACAATGCTGCGTCGTTTCATACAAAGCGCGCTTAAAAAATATAACATTATAGATAATGAACTTCCGTATAATTTAATGGAAAAATATGATTTATTTACAAAACAGGAAGCTATAAATGAAATACATTTTCCTGCTTCTATGAATTCATTAGAGAAGGCAAAAAGAACATTAATATATGAAGAATTATTTTATCTGGAAGTTATAGCGGCAAGAAGCGCGCTGGAGAGAAAAAAGAAAAATATTAATAAATTAATAAATGACGCGGGAGATTTAACTCAATTTCAAAAAAAATTAATAGAAAGGCTGTCCTTTGAGTTAACAGAGGGACAAAAAAACGCGATAAAAGAAATAAACAAAGACATGTCTTCCAATATTGGCATGGCCCGTCTTCTGCAGGGAGATGTCGGCTCAGGAAAAACCCTTGTCGCTTTTTTAGCGGCTTTAAAAACAGCGGAAGGAAACGCTCAAAGCGCTATCATGGCGCCGACAGAACTCCTTTCCCGCCAGCACGCGGAAAACGCGGCCCGTCTTTTAGAACCTCTTGGAATGAGGATTGCTTTTCTTACAGGTAATATAAAAGCCGCTGGAAGAAAGGAACTTTTAAAAAATTTAAAAGAAGGTAAAATCGATATAGTAGTAGGGACACACGCTCTCTTTTCCAATGATGTTGAATATAAAAATCTTCAGCTAGTGGTAATAGACGAACAGCACCGTTTTGGCGTAACTCAACGTTCCTTAATAATGTCAAAAGGAGAAAACCCGGGTCTTCTAATGATGAGTGCGACTCCCATACCGCGTACATTGGCTTTAACAGTTTTTGGAGACATGGATGTCTCTGTTATAAAAGATATGCCGCAAGGAAGAAAACCTGTAAAAACACACCTTGCGAAAGAATCAAACGAAAAGAAGGTATACGATTTTGTAAAAAATGAACTTGAAAAGGGAAGGCAGGCTTATTTTGTCTATCCTTTAATTGAAGGAGACAACTTAAAGGACGCTGTTGGTATGGCAGAACGTCTATCCAAAGAAATATTTCCCAAATATAAAACCGCTGTTATTCATTCAAAATTATCTGAAGATGAAAAAAAGAAAACAATGGACGATTTTAGAAAAGGTGAAATAAATATTTTAGCCGCTACAAGCGTTGTAGAAGTCGGCGTTGATGTAGCTAACGCGACTTGTATGGTAATTGAACACGCCGAGCGTTTTGGGCTTTCCGCTCTGCATCAGCTTAGAGGACGCGTTGGACGAGGAGAAGAACAATCATATTGTTTTCTTGTATATTCAGATGAATATACAGAAGACGCTAAGGTACGCTTAATTGTAATGCTTGAAAATAATGACGGTTTTATAATCGCCGAAGAAGATTTAAAATTACGAGGTCCCGGGCAAATAGCGGGAACCGAGCAATCAGGGTTTCTTGTTTTGGGAATAGCAAACCCAATAAGGGATATTAAAGTTTTAGAGCAAGCCCGCGAAGACGCTTTTTCTATTTTGGAAAATGATCCCGGTCTTGTACTCAAAGACAATTGTGTAATCGCGAAAGTTATGGAAGAAGCTCCACCTTTTAGCGATGTAACATTCTAATTTTGTGTTAACATAGCCTTCATTTTTTTAATAAATTCTTCTGTTTGCTTATCGTCAATTATTTCTTTTTCTCTTTCGTGTATCTTTATAAGTTCCTTTGGTATTTCTTCAAGGAAAGGGGAAGGGTTGCATTCGCTTTCTGATTGCAGATGCCGTCTTTTTTTACAGCTTGTTAAGTAGAGTTTTTCTCTCGCCCGAGTAATCGCGACATAAAAAAGACGGCGTTCTTCTTCTATGCTGCCTCCGGAGTCATCTTCTGTTTCTTCAATGCTTTTTTCATGAGGAATTAATCCCTTTTCTACACCGGCTATAAAAACAACAGAAAACTCCAAACCTTTCGCGGAATGAATTGTCATTAGGTTTACTTTTCCTTTAACATCATCTTCTCCGTCATCTCTTGTAATTAAACTAATTCTATTAAGCCATGCGTAAAGACCTGAATCTAAATTATCAGGGTCACTTTCCCAGTTTTCTATCATTCTTACAAAATATTCGATATTGCTGAATTTCCATCTTGCTTTTTTTTCATCTTTACTGTGTTCTAAAACAAGGTAACTCCAGTAATCGATATCATCAATTAGTTTTC
>Ga0209755_10004059_pt1 | contig 17678 bp, 20 predicted proteins | sample TergutCo191P1_FD_187301 | JGI IMG/M metagenome (GOLD analysis project Ga0209755, IMG submission 187301) | Cornitermes sp. P1 segment gut microbial communities from Petit-Saut dam, French Guiana - Co191P1 (SPAdes) (version 2) | ecosystem: Host-associated > Arthropoda: Insects > Digestive system...
CAAATTCGATTGAACGGACAATCGCCTTGAAGGAATTCATGTTCTTCGTTTCGGTACGCGTCCCAAGCTCTTCGCCCGGTTTTCGTACCGACAGATTGATGTCCGCGCGGATTGAGCCTTCCTGCATTTTGCAGTCGCAGATGCCAAGGTAGAGAAGAGTCTCGCGCAGTTTTTCAAGGTAGGCGGTAACTTCCGCGGCATTGCAAAAATCGGGATGCGAAACAATTTCCAAAAGCGGGACACCGCAGCGGTTAAAGTCGATGAACGTGCCCATGCCTCGCGGATCGTGAACGAGTTTGCCCGCGTCTTCTTCCATGTGTATCTGGCGTATACCGATTTTCTTTTTATATTTTTCCTGAGGACTGCCGCCCTTCACCTCGGGCTCAACTTCAATTTCAAGATAACCTTCACGGCAGATCGGCGCGAACAACTGCGAGATCTGATAGGCGTTCGGCAGATCGGGATAAAAATAATTTTTGCGATCGAACTTGCTATTCCTTGTGATGGCGCAGTTCAACGCCGTTCCAAGCTTCAGAGCGTACTCAAGCACCTGACGATTAAACCTCGGCAGAGCGCCCGGCATCCCCGAGCATGACGGACAAACATGAGTGTTGGGCTCCGATCCAAAAGCGGTTGAACAGTTGCAAAATATTTTTGTCTTTGTTGACAATTCGGCGTGAACTTCCAAGCCGATGACGGTTTCCCACTTCATGAGAGAACTCCTATTAACCACGAACCACACGAACCAACACGAACGAATAATAAGATATCAAAGCAATGGTTTGTGTTTGTTTGTGTTTGTTCGTGGTAAAAATTTCTTTTTATATTTTTCATTTTATTTTCCAGGTTTCATTTTGTGAAAGTCAGTTCGGCTTTGATAAACGCGCGAGGCGTTGATCATTTTGTTTTCGCAAAACGCGTCGGCGATTATTTCAACGCCGATTGGCAGCCCTTGTTTATCGAAGCCGCAGGGAATGGAGGCGGCGGGAATGCCCGCGAGATTTATCGAGACTGTGTAAATGTCTCCCATGTACATCTTGATCGGATCGCCGATGTTCTCACCGATCTTGTACGCTGTTGTCGGCGCGACAGGCGTGAGTATCAGATCGTATTTTTCAAATAATTTTTGGTAGGTGTCTTTGATCAGAGCGCGTGCTTGCAGCGCTTTCTTGTAGTAAGCATCGTAGTATCCTGACGACAGCACGAAGGAGCCGAGCATGACTCTGCGTTTTACTTCCATGCCAAAACCTTCACTTCTTGAGAGGCGGTAAACTTCGGAAAGTGTTTTCGCGTTCGGGCTGCGGTAGCCGTACTTGATGCCGTCGTACTTCGCGAGGTTTGACGATACTTCCGCTGAGCCGATGATGTAATAAGTCGGGATCAGATATTCCATGAGCGGCATTTCAAATTCTTCGATGACAGCTCCTGCCGCTTCAAATTCTTTTGCCGCCGCGATAACAGCGTTCTTAACATCGTCATCGATTCCATAAGAAAGAAAGTTAACAGGTAAGCCGATCTTCACGCCCTTCATGTTCGCGTTCGCGGCGTTGTCAAATTCAAAAGGTTTTTCCATTATACATGCGCTGTCTTTTCCGTCTTTGCCTGAAATGATCGAGAGGAGAGTCGCGCAATCATCAATGTCCTGTCCGACAGGACCGGCTTGATCGAGAGAGGAGGCGAAAGCCACAACTCCGTACCGTGACACAGAGCCGTATGTCGGTTTGATGCCGGTAACGCCGCAGAAAGCGCACGGCTGCCGAATACTGCCGCCCGTGTCCGAACCGAGAGAGATGGGCGCTTCGCCTGCCGCGACTGCCGCCGCGCTGCCTCCCGAAGAGCCGCCCGCAACCCGATCAAGATCCCACGGATTGTGAACCGGACCGAACGCTCCCGTTTCGCTGGAGCCGCCGAGCGCGAATTCATCCATGTTGTTTTTTCCGATTATGATAAGCCCCGCGCTCTCCATTTTTTCCGTCACTGTCGCGTCAAAGACAGGCTTGTAACCCTTCAGCATTTTTGACGCGCATGTTGTTTCAAGCCCTTTCACGGAAATATTATCTTTAAGCGCAATCGGCACTCCCGCAAGCGGCGATATTTCTTCGCCCTTGTCGATACGCGTCTGCACCTCTTCTGCGCGGCACATGGCGTGTTCTTTTGACAATGAAGTAAAAGCGTTAATCCGCTTATCGTTTTTTTCGATTACTTCTATATATTCGTTCACAGCTTCCGTTACGCTGATTTTTTTTTGTTTAATAGCTGCTGCCAGTTGTAATGCCGTCATATTTTCAGTCCACCGTCTTCGGAGCAATATACATCTCATCGTTTTTGAACGGAGCGTTTGATAAAACCAATTCGCGCGGGAGCGAAGGACGTACCTCGTCTTCGCGGAAAACGTTTACATTATCGAAAGGGTGGCTGCGCTCCGGCACATTGTCTGTATTCAGTTCATTTAATTTCGCGATACTGTTCAATATTTTTTGAAGATCTTCCGCTAAACGGCTTTTTTCACCGTCCGACAGCGTCAGGAAAGATAAATCTTCGAGATACGAGATAAGATTGTCGTCAATTTGCATGTTTGCTCCTGATATACAGTAGCATAAATTGATGGTAAGAAAAAGAGAGTATTGTAATAATTGGCATTTTTGACTAATTTTAGTAATATGACTAACGAACCGCTACTTGCCTTTGTAGACGAAACAGGCGACAGAGGCTACAGCCCTAAATCATCTGAATATTTTGCAATCCGCCCAATTATGCACGCGAAAGCGTGTGGATGAATAAACGCAACAAGGCGTGGCGCACAATAAACGTCAATGAGATGAATAATGCGCGAGGGATTTATCCCGAGCAGTGCGCCTGCTGTTATCTTTCCTGTTTCCCTTCAACAAAAGGTAAAAGACTGTATTATTAAAATCAAAACAAAAATGAGAATACCGTTATCAATTCCTTTGCACTGGTATAAACATTGCCGCAGGCATGAAACAAGAAGATATGTTACGGAGGAAATTGCGAAGATTGAAGGAGTTACAGTCATTTATGTAATATCAGATAAAAAAAATGTTCCAGCGGATCAATCAATGTTCTATAATTTTGTAGCAGCCTTGACATTGGAACGAATATTAAAACACGCGGAGAATTGTAATGCAAATGTAAATGTCTGGTTTGGTCATGTAAAAGGTTTTAATCATGATACAACCATTGATTATTTTCAAAAATGGGATTGGGGATTAGTGAATTATAATAGACTTATAGATCAACCTAAATGGATACCTGCGGAAAATAATACAGGTATACAACTTGCAGATCAATATTCCGGTATACTCGGCGCTGCAATGCTTGCGGATAATTACGGTAATTTTGAGCCTTATTATATAGAAAAGATAAAACATCAGGTTAGAGCAAAAAACGGAAAGATTTGCGGATATGGAATCAAAGCGATTTCATTAGACAATGATCCTAAGTCGTTCAAATGGTGGATTAAAGGTTGGGAGTAAAAGGCAAAAAATAAGCCCCGAAGAGCCGCATACAGCCTGATACTGTAAGGTCACCGTAACGGCAACAAGCTTTCCTCCGTGGACTTACTTACAACATATATCAAATAAACGGATTTGTCAACCCAACGGCTACGTTAATTAGGGGGTTTACTGTTTTAGACGCTTTTGGGTAAATGCGGCAACTGTCTTTCGGCACACTCCGAACCTTCGGGTAATGACTATTTTTAAGACTTTTGCGTTCAATAAGATACGAGATAAGATTGTCGTCAATTTGCATGATTGCTCTTGATTTCAAGGTAACATAAATCTAAAACAAAAAAAAGAGATAGTAGAGCGCTCCTTTTTTCGTTATAGGTAAAAGCCTAGCCGCCTGAATGGGCGGCGTACTCTTACTGTTTGTTATGTGCCATAAAATCTAAAAAAAAATGAATAGTATAATAAAATTAGTTAAATATTCTTCTATAATAATTCAAGTAATTTTCGTATTTTTTCTTTTGTTTGTTCTTTAGTACTAGAAACAATTAATTCGGGAAAAAATTCTTGAGGATTAACATTTAAGGCTTCCGCAATTCTGATCAATGTAAGAACGGAAGGTTGTTTTTTTCCTTTTTCTAAATTTGCAATGAAACTCTGTGATAAATTTGAGCGTAGGGATAACTCCATTTGGGATACCCCATTTCTGATGCGAATTGCCTTTACTCTTCCAATAATATATTGTAATTGTTCTTTAATCTCCATAAAGTAAAAATAATGCTCTATAGATATAGACGCAATGTTTAATAGGGTATAGAATATAACCTATGGAAATATTGTATTTCCATACAAAAATATGTGAGCCAAAGGCTTAAATTAGGAGGAATTTTATGAAAAACAGAATGTTTTGGTCAGGAATCCTGGTATTCCTATCAGTATTCGGAATGTCGTTTGTTGGATGTGACGTAAATACACCACAAGAAGAAGAATTTGATAATACCATCTACTCGGTATCAATTTCGCTTGCTTGGAGTGATGATACCTCAAAAGTTGGCAGGCAATTATCAACCACTGTCAGGAATATATCTGGAAATTCTGTTTCTGGTGTATCTTACCAATGGAAACGTGCCGATTCACAATACAGCACATTTGTGAATATAAACGGTGCTTTAAGTAGCAGTTATACGCCTACAATTGACGATACAAATAAATGGCTTAGAGTTGAGGTAATTAATAGCAATACAACTGCACCTGTTTTGTCAAGTGCTGTAGGTCCAGTTGATGGAAATCAAGTTGCGAAGCCAACGGCTGATCCTAATGGCGGACAGGTTGTGTCAGGACAGGAAATAACCTTAACTTCAGCAACTACAGAGGTTACAATTCGATACACTCTTGACGGAACGACACCAACAAACAGTAGCAGCTCGTATAGCGAGTATTCAAAGCTCAAAATAACGAACAGTTGTACATTAAAAGCAATTGCAACAAGATACGGTATGATTGATAGTGAGGTTCTTTCAGTATCGTACACAGTGGTTGCCGTTCCTGCTTTTTCGTCTGTTACTTCTTCTGCATCTATTTTTGACGGTGGAATTTATTCAATCACTTATGGGAATAACAGATTTGTCGCTGGAGGAAATGCTGGTCGTTTTGCTTATTCAACAAATGGTACAACATGGACTAATTCTACAAGTTCAATGGGATCGAGTTATATTGTACAAGCTATTACTTATGGTACACAATTTGTTGCAGTTGGTTACTTTGGAAGAATAGATTATTCGTCAGATGGAACATCATGGAATAACGTAACGGATTCAACTTTCGGAACAAGTTACATAAATGATGTAGCTTATGGCGGTGGTCGATATGTTGCTGTCGGTGAAGATGGAAAAATGGCATATTCAACTAATGGCTCAACTTGGACAGCAGTTACTAATTCCACTTTTGGAACATCATCTATTAATGGTGTTACATATGCTTCAGGCAAATTTGTTGCTGTTGGCGCTAGTGGAAAAATGGCATATTCAACTAATGGCTCAACTTGGACAGCAGTTGTTAATTCTCAACTTAGTACATCTGCAATTTATGGTATCACATATGGCGGATCTTCTGGTAAAGAGAGGTTCATTGCTGTTGGCGGAGATAATATAGCATATTCAACTGATGGTATAACATGGACAAGAGCTACATCTGGTTACTATGGAGGTGGATTATTTAGTCGTGGATTGAATAGAATAGCATGGGGTGGTAATAAGTTTATTGCTGTTGCTTCTGCGGGAGTCATGCTGTATTCACTCGATGGTGTATCTTGGGCAAGAATTGATGGTGGAACAGGTACTGGTAAGACTCAGTTTGACACTAATAATTTATCTACAATTAGGGATATTGTTTATGGAAATAGTAGATTTCTAGCTGTAGGCTCTAAGTCAAATGGTACGTTAGCAATTGCTAGTAGTGAAATGGCAATTTCCAATTAATGGGATTTAAGCCAGAACGATTAAATTTATATTGTTGGAGGATTTTATGGGAAAGGTTAGCAGTAATACCCATTCTCAGGAACAGTTGGATCATTATTCGGATCAAAATAATTCAAATAATGAACAATATCAGGCAAATTTGGATAATCACGCCAATCAATTGAATCCCAATAATGATGAGTATGGGCATTCAAGAGGAGAAGAAAAACCAAAAAAATGCTGTAATTTTTGGGATATATAAAACAGATTTTACTGCAAATAACAAACAATAACTGTTCCGCCACCCTATTGGGCGTTTACAAGGTTCGCAAAACCGTGTTCGGGCTAAAGCCCTCTGCAGGGTTTCACTCACCCACATTAGGGGTAGGGGACATTTGCAACGCAAAGTCCTATAACCTGCCCCTAACGTCAGTTATCTAGAATGTTATGCGACGTAAAAACCTTTAATTTTCTTAATATTTTATTTCTCTATTCTTTACTAGTATATGTTCTATTCATATAAGAAAGATGATGCAAAGTTGGCACATTAAAACCAGATATTGTCAATTTATCTTTTTCATTAGTCTTGTATAAAAAGCTGATAGTTCCAGTATAACTATTCCCATTATTATCTGTTATAGTCAATTTTTTGTTATTTGCTTCATATGAAAAAGTCTTCGTACCCCATCCAGTTACCCAAATATCTACTGTATTATCAGATTTAAACTCTAGATTTGTCATAGGATAGCTTTCCCATTCCCCAATTAATCTTTCTTGATCTGGCATATCACAACCAAGAACCGTCATTCCGAATACCAGAACCATTGCCAATATTCCCAACCAATTTACTTTTTTTGCCATAATTTACTCCTTGGCATTATATATTACTCTATATTTAGAGTTGTTATTATTATATTACCACTCTATTTTTAGAGTCAAGTGGTATGGAGAAAGAAACTGAGAAAATTATTGATAAAATACGCCAAAAAAGACTAGAAAAGAAGCTATCCTTATTAAATTTGGCGAATAAATTGAGTATTTCACATAGCCATTTATATTACATTGAAAGTAAACGAGTTATTCCTTCGATAGATGTCGTTATAAAAATCACAAAAGCATTGGATTTTCCTCTAAAAGATTTATTGGATTAGATAAATTTTTTGATTTTATTTCGCCTAACAAGACTATGATAAAAGAAGATGCGGAACTGGTATACTGATTTGCAATCAAATTTAAGCAGAGTTTGAAAAGAACGATGCTGGTTGTGGGTTAAGAAAGTTTTATTCGACAATCAACAAAGATACATATATCCTTATTGAAGCGACAGTTAACACTTTTGCTTTTATTGTTTTTTTTCAAATATTTTCCAGAATTGTTTTTCTTTTATTTATATTAATACTCTTTGCATAAGCATCTAAATTAATTAATACTTACATATCATTAAGCCATTCAGTAAATTTATCAGCTATTTTTATATATTCTCTTTGCTTCAGAAAATGCCATTTCTCTTTCATCGGTGGTTAAATGATACATCTGTCCTAAAACCATTACTAAATCATAATGATTACTTTCAATATTTACTAAAGCCGTTGCATCGCCTAATGAAGTTTAAATATTTGAAATATATTTATCTATAATTTTTATACTTTCTCCTAAGGCAAATGTCGCATAACGTTTGTTAGGCGAAATACAGAAAAACTTGAAAAAATGAAAAAAGACACTTGACAAGTATCCACAATATGTATACAATATAAACATAAGCTGTATGAAATGGTATACAGTATAAAAAATAATATTTTTGGAGGAAATTATGATTAAAAAGTTAATTCAACATGGAAATAGCGCAGCTTTGGTAATTGATAAACCAATAATGGAAATTCTTAAAATTACTAATGAAACAACATTTGAATTAAGTACAGACGGGAAGAATTTAATTCTATCACCTCAAATTGAACACAGTCAGGAAATGAATATATTAAATTCTCTGGAAAAAATAAATAAAAAATACGGATCTGTTTTGAGAAGACTTGGTGAATAGAAATGATAAAATTTTTGACATTATCTGAGGTGTTAATAATACTGGAGGATCAAATAAGAAATTATGGTGGAGCATATGGTGTAAGGGACTTAAATTTACTGAGTTCCGCGATATATATGCCAGAATCATCATTTGATGGAAAATATCTGCATAAATCAATTCCAGCAATGGCGGCTGCGTATACATATCATCTTTGTCAAAATCATCCATTCATTGATGGAAATAAAAGAGTAGCGTTAGCAAGTTCATTAGTGTTTTTGGATATAAACGGATATGAATTTAATTGTGATGAAGAAATATTATACGATAAAATTCTGAATGTAGCAAAAAGCGAAATTAAAAAAGATGAATTGATAATATTTTTTGAAAAATATTCATCAAAAAAATAATTGAAAAAGGTACTTCGAATAAATGGTAACTTCTGCAGGCGCTTATTAAAAAATCTTCCTATGGGTAGATAAAAATAAAAAGATAAAAACCTATTAAGGCGGAAACGCAACAAGCCTATCTCCTTGTGATTATCTTTGTACATCAGCAGAGCAGACAGACGCACTCGGAAAAACAATTCCGCCGCTCCCCGCGCAAGAGACATGACCACTAAAATATTATAAATTAAAACAATAATTGAAATATCAGTTTTAGTGGTCAGGGCTCTGGAGCGGACTCTTCGGCGGAGTTTTTTCGAGTGCGGCTGCCTGTCTGATGATGTATAGAGATATTAACATTTAGCAGCCCAAGGGTTTTGCGTTTCCGCCTTTATTGAAATTATCATTATAATTTTCATAGGCATATCGGTATAACGCTATACTTTTGTTAAGATGTTGTTAATAGAAAGGTGACTGTCACCCTAAGATGTTGTATGATATGAATATGATTATAGGAATCGACATTGGCAGCACCACAACAAAAGCCGTCTCTATAGAAGACGGAAAGGTGATAAGAAAAATTAAAACAAAAGCGGTTGACGCTATTACGTCGGCGACCGGCGCTCTCGGAAAAATTGTTTTAGAAAACGAGATTAAAATCGACAACATAGAAAAAATCAAAATAACGGGCGCGGGCGCTTCAAAAATTAAAAACGATATCTTCGGAATCCAGACTGTAAGAGTGAATGAAATCGACGCGATAGGCATCGGCGGAATGTTTTTATCGGGAATGGACAACATTATTATTACCAATATCGGGACGGGAACGGTAATTATCGAAGCGAGTATGAGCGGTATTGTTCACTTCGGCGGATCGGGAGTCGGCGGCGGAACAATTTTGGGTTTGGGGAAAAAGCTGCTGCCGTCCGCCGACTACGGCGACATCCTTGAACTCGCAAAGAACGGGAAACTAAGTAATGTCGATCTTTTGTTAGGTGACATTACAGACACGAGCCTCAGTTTTTTAAGCGGAGAATGCACAGCCTCTAATTTCGGAAAAATGCTTGACACCGCGGGCAACGCGGATATTGCCACTGCGCTTATTAATATGGTTTATCAGGTTGTCGGCGTTATGTCTGTGTTCGCGGCAAGAGCGAAAAATTACAAGCAGGTTGTCATAACCGGAAAAGGCAGCGATAACACAATCGGGAAAAATGTGCTGACGGAAATTACTAAGATGTACGGAATTGAATTTTTATATCCCGAATTTGCCGAATACACAACGGCGATAGGCGCTGGTTTATTCAATTAGTTATTTTTTACCGGAACTGTGATCAGGAAGAGAGTGCCCTTGCCGTCTTCGGAGCGCAGTTTTACAGAGCCGTTTATTTCCTTAACGCGATCGCGGACAAGATTTAAACCGATACCGCGTCCTGCGTGAACGCCTTCCGTATCCGCTGTGCTGAATCCCGGCGAGAAAATTATTTTTAACAACATGTCTCTGTTTTGCGCGTCTTCGGGTTTTATCAATTTGCGTTCCAGCGCTCTTTGGGATATTTTCTGGAAGTTAAGACCGTTTCCGTCATCTGAAAGTTTTATGTTTATCATTTTGCGATCTTCCGACATCTTTATTGATAACTTAACAGTTCCTGTTTCTTTTTTGCCTTTGGCTTTTCGTACATCCGGCATTTCTATGCCGTGTACCGCTGAGTTACGGATAAGCTGCATGAGAATTTCTTTCATCTCACGTCTCGGACCTTTATCGATAGCTTCCGTGTCTATATCGTCCGCGAGAAATTGAATCAGTTTATCCTGATCTTCCGCCGTTCTTGTCGCTGTCTTCGTCAGTGATTCGATCAATACTTTTATATTCTGCTTCTTATTGCCGCCGCTCTGGGTATATGACTGCAATTTGTCGATGATGTCTCTGAAACCCTCTTTTTCCACGGATAGTTTTTCTATATCCATTGTTAAATCAAGCATTTCGCTGAACGGAACTTCGCCCTCCATTTCGCGTAACTTCTTGATTTTCGATTCAAGATTGTGAACTTTATTGCCAAAAATATTTAAGCCTAAAATTACCGCATTTGATTTAATGGCGTGAACGCATTGATAAGTTTTTACAAGCGAATCATGAGCGGATAATGTTTCGCTTTTCTGAATTTTATCAATGTTATCGAATTCATGTTCCATGTCGCCCATGAAATCGTTAAACACATCCGGCTGAACCTGTATAACTTCAAAAACCGCTTCCATTTCTTCTTTGCGGCGGGATTCTTCTTCCGCAAGTCTTTCCTGTAATTCAACGCGCGCTGTTATGTCGTATAACGTTACAAGGATAAAAACTTCGCCTTTTCCTCGCTCTACGGTCGCGAAGGCGAATTGAAATACTTTTCTGGTGCCTGTATTTTTATTTACATAGTGCAATTCCGCGAGAGGATTTATATCTTCAAGCATTTCCTGATCGTATGCCCGTTCCAGAATCATCTTAATGTAATCCTGAATTGCCTCCATTTCGTTCGAACTAACCGAAGCGGAAATAATATCTGTGAGTAATTTTCCGAAAAGATTTTCTTCATCCAGCATTTCTTCAAGATATCTTGAATAGTGATCCTGAATGACATAATTTCTATCCATAAAGAAAAGACCGATCTTCATGCTGTCTTTCATGACGGCAATTTCATCGCGTTCGGCAAGATGTGTCATGTCATACAAGTTGATAAGAGTGCCGCTGCTTCCTCCCGCAAGTTTGTGAGAAGCGGCTTTAAAATATCTCTTTTGCCCGTTAAGCATAAATTCCCAGTCTTCCGCGTAATCGTCTTTTTCTTTTAAAAGTTTTCCCGCGTATACTTTTAAGCTTTTACCGGGGAAAAGGTCGATAAGCGGACGTCCCTGTATCAGAAGAGGATCGTCGACATTGCCGAGCCCGGAAAGGGTTTTACTTCCGTAAACAATTTCGTTATGTTCGTCTACCATGGCGACAAAGTTTTCGGTTGTCGCGAGAAGATCCCTGAATGAATTTTGATGTTCCAGCGCTTTTTCCAATGATACGGTCGCGGCTCTGGTAATTATCAGCACAACGATACTCGCGAATAAACAAACCGCCCAGCCGATCATTACTTCGACAGAAGGCGTATTCACGCCGCCGACGGGATACTTAAATAAAAGAAGCAAACCGATAAACAAATTTTGAAATATTAAAAAGACAAGAGATCTGTAAAAATGCGAGTATAGGCAGCTTACTACACAAAGAGCGACGCAAACCAGAAGATAATAGTTGGTCTTCCATCCGCATAAAAACATAAGCGATGTGTAAAACATTAAAACGGTAAAAGGAACGTTAAATGTCATTTTGTAGTGATTTAGAGATGTGCGGAAAATTGAAATAAGAACGATAAGCGTTAAAAAAATTATTACGCCCGCAAGATAATAATTTACTTCAACGTTATAAATAATCATTTCGAATATAAACGCGGCGCTTAAAAATAAAACCATCGCGACAGAAGCGGCGTTCGCGATTTTTTTGGGTTTTGCAGTTTCTGTTTTCTTTGTTGCCATTTATTAAGCCATCCTTAAACTGCCGGGATAGAAGCAATGGGGTATGATAAACCGTTCGGCACTACCACCTGTACAGCATGGTGAACCACGCTCAAATCTATACCGGTATCCTCAATATATTCATTGTCCAGCTGAATCCACATTTGTTTGTCCGCCTGAACCGTTATTTTTTTTCCCTGAAGAAAAACACAGTTTTTAGGGCGTTTTCCCTTCGCGTATCTTCTGATATCCGAAAGCGCTATCAGCGGAATTGACGCTTTAATCAGCGTGATATCCAAAAGCCCGTCATCGGGAGTCGCGTCCGAGACACCTGTTAATTTATTATTAAAATAAGGACTGTTCGCGACATGAATCAAGCTGTAATGCCCCGAATGATCAACGCCGTCAACCAATATCGTATATTTTCTCGCGGAAAGTTCTCTGTCAAACGCCGTAAGCAAATTATTCATAAAAGCTGAAAATTTTGAAAATATGACAAAGCTGGTTTTATTTAATTTTGATTTAAGATCTTTTAATCTTTTTGAAATGGCGGAATTCATTCCGATGTAGCAAAAGTTTATCGCGTAATTTATATTCCACCTTATTACGTCTGTCGGAACTGTCTCGCAGCCGACAAGGGTGGTGATATCTTTAAAAATTTCGACTACATCATCGTTTTTTTCTCTTTGAAAAATTTTTAGGAAGTTGTTGGTTTCTCCGTAAGGAACAAAGGCAAGCTGCATATTAGGGAAGTGGGCGACACCGTTTAAACAATCAAAAAGAATTTCCTCCCCTCCGATTGCGTATATTCTTACGGTATCGCCTTGTTTCGCTTTTTCGGCTTCATCCTGAATAATCCCGATAGCGTTTCTTCTGTAACGTGAAAACTGTATCGAAAAATCCGGCCTTTCCTGCGTTCTGAAAAACTGACCAATGGAGTCAAGAATGTTATCCATCTTCCATTGGTGATTGTAGAACGCTTTAGGATCGAATACGAAAACATGCTTCATTATTCTCTCCTAATTATTTATCATTTTCGATTTCTATCGCTACCATTAAATGAAAAATGTCGTTATCATACGCTTTGTGCGGAATGCAAAGGATTCGCGTCGCCTTGCTAGGCCATGCGATAGAGTGTTCTTTTCCTTTGATGATTGTCGGAATCGATATTACGATTCTGTCCCCGTTGGGAACTTTCGGTTTGATATTTCCCGCGATGATATTGTTTATTTCGCCGATGGCGTCAACAACATCCGCGTCAACTTCCGTATGCCCTTCGCCCGCGAGAAGATCCGTTAATTTGATTGCTAATTCGGATTTCATCGAAACAATAACCGCTCCTTTCACAACTCCGGAAAGACCGATTACGGCGGATATATCCCACTCAAAAGCTTTATCAGGATCTAAAAAGTGCGGATGTCTCGGGGTTACATCAATACCTACGAATTCTTTAAAAGTGTTTACCGTAACTTCAACAAACGGTTCTACGTAATTTTGCAGTTCTACATTCATATTATCACATCCTAAATAATCTTAATTTTGCCAATTTGCTCTTAAAAAGATCGAGTTTAATCGGCTTTGTAATATAATCAGTCGCGCCGTGCTTTAACGCTTCAATAACGTTAAATTTCGCGGCTTCACTGGTTACCATGATAATAGGCAAATCTTTGTATTGTTCCATCGCCCTGACCTGTTTCAGGAAATCAATTCCGGACAACTTAGGCATGTTCCAATCCAGAAGTATCAGATCGACAACTTGAGTTTCAAGCAGCGCTAATGCTTCCTCGCCATCCTTTGCTTCGATAAAGTTGCATGCGGATTCAACCCCTGAAAAAACACCCTTTACCGTGTTTCTCATAATCCTGGAGTCATCTACAATCATTATTGTTACACCTGCAGGCATAGGACCTCCTCTTTATAGTATATCTTCAATGATACACTATTTATACCGTAATGAAAAGTATATAACATAACTTTTTTAAATTTTTTCCTTTTTTTCAAATCTCCATGATACAGTCCAGTCCCATTTTTCAGGTAAATCGGGTGATGAAACCTTAATACTTACCCTTCCAAACTTGAAACTCATTGCCGCGCTGATTGAAAAATCCCATTTTTCTTCCTTATCCACAAATAATGACACTCCAATCTTCGATCTTAATTGTAAATTGATAATCCGGTTTATTCGCGGTGACCAAAAAAGTTCGCAGCTTGCTCCGGCATTGTTCCATGTCCAAAATTCATCGGGAATTGGGTAAAAAATGAGAGCATCATCCGCCTTAAATAAAGTATTGCCCTTGAGGGTTCCGGAAAAGGTAATACCAAGGGGATTGTTTATTCCGATTTGCTTTAGGCTGCAGCTTAGACCGACGGCTGCCGAATAACTGTCGGTGATTTTTTTCAGGTTTGCCGCGTTTCGATCAGCCGAGAATGATATCCGCGTAACGCTGATTGGGAAATCGTTTTGCCGGTTTGCCGCGCTTCCGGGAAAACGGTAGTAAAAACCTAATGAACCCCGGTTTAAATCTTCGCCGAACCCGTCGCTTCTCATAACTGTATCGAATTTTATCAGCGAGTTGTATCCGCCCTTCCACTCGATTTTAGCGGCTCCTCTGAATCCCTCTTTCAGGATTGATCCGTCCCTGTTGACATACCGGTCTCCGCTTCCGTCAACGGCAAGCGAGATTGATAACGGTCTTGAAAGCGAAGACTGCGAACGTGAATTTCCTGCTCTGTCTTTGAGAGTAATCGGCGGTGTAATCGTAACGCCCATGTTAGCGTAAATGTCTTCTCCCCACGCGAAAGTTTTTGAAAAGGCAAAATCCGAGCTGACCGAAAAATTCGGGTTCGAAAAAAGAACCCCTGCGCTATACAGGCTGAACTCTCTTTCGGGAAGCGCCGGAGGATTGGAAAACCATGTGTTAGGCGCAAACGGCTGAAGCGTTTTTCCCGTGTAAAACATTTCGACTAACAGCGAGCTTTTTTTCGTGAAAATAATATCCATGCCGCCCGATACCGCCGGCGTAAATTTTTCAAGTTCGGTTTGAGCGGTAATAAATCCTCTTAATTTTGATTGTGAAAATATTTCAAAATATGGAGTTGACAGGTAGAGATACGCCTCGTCATTTTTCGTGCTTGAAGCGGCGGTTTTTAAATCAGCCATGAGCGGCTTATGATTTGCCGCAAAGGGAGGTGAGCGTATCCACGGATTACGAATCCTCGCTGAGAGCCCCCACTCATCAATAACGCCGAACAACAGCCTCGATCCTGTCATCTTGTGATACAGCCCTCCTGTGAAGTGAGTGATCCCTTCCGGTTCATGCCAGAAGAACGGTTCGAACTGCATGTTGAAAGTATGCCTGCCTAAAAATTGAAATCTCGACGATAATCCAACCGGCAAAAAGTGCAGCCGAAATTCCGCGCGGTTATAAAGATTCCCCGCCCACGCAAATGGCTCTGACACTGTCAGCGTTTTTTCGTCCCATGAACCGTTCACAAGCAATCCCCAGTCAACGACAGGCGCGCGTTGTTTTTTCTGCGCGCTCTCATTTAAAAGCGGGATATCTTCTGCAAGAAGATCATTTGCAAAGCAGAGAGCCATGCCGCACACAAAAGCAACAACTAAAAATGATTTGTTTTTCATACCCTATATGGGTGCGCAGATGCGTGGCGCTTGCTCGAATATAAAAAAATGAAAAAAAAAGAGAGAGAAATAAGTGGCAGCCACCTTTTTGGGAGTTTTTAACTGTAACAGCACGCGTAATCGTAACAAAATGCAAAAAAGGTGGCAGCCACCTTTTTTGTTGAATACGGGTTGAGGTTAATTTTTAAAATTGTTATTATTCCATAAAGGAAGGACGAAAAATTGAAATCTGAAATGATAAAAAATAATTTAATAATCGCTTTTGTACTCGTATTGATATTGATCTTTATTTCTTGCGGGACAATCTTGGATGCTAACGACATTAACGCAATCAATATTTTACATCAAATTGACGAAATAGAGCCGCAAATATTTCAGGATGATTTTTTTACATATCCGCTGGATACTCAAATTATAACAAGCTATTTTGGATACCGCAGAGACCCGCTCAAGGGCGACAGGCATTTCCATAACGGAGTTGATTTCAGCGCGCGTATCGGCGAAGCAGTGATGGCATCCATGGACGGCGTTGTTTCTCTCGCAATTTATAACCCTGGATACGGGTATCACATCAAAATAAACCACAGCAACGGCTATAAAACCTTATACAGCCATTTGGATTCATTTTCTGTTCAACAGGGAGACGAAGTAAAAAGAGGGCAAAAGATAGGAGAATCCGGCAATACCGGAAACACCAGCGGACCGCATCTTCATTTTACAATATTTGATATTGATGATAACCCAATTAATCCGCTTGAGTTACTGAGAGAGGCTGCGCCGGAGTAAGAGCCGCGGCAGTGATTATTTTTAAATTATAATAAATTTAGAAAGCTGTTTTACGGCATTTTTTACTTCATTGATAATTTCTTTCGCGCTTCGCAAATCGAGGCTTGCTTTCTTTGCTACAGATAAAATATTTTCTTCGAAGCACATTAAGCGAAACATCTTCGCAGCCTCACGAAAATCGCGCGTTAATTCCAAATCAACAAGCGGTTCTTCCGGTTTGTATTCAAGCGCTCCCATTCCCGAACTGCCGACAATCGCCAAACGATCGAGGATAGAAACGCTTGAAGGATAAAAATGTTTTTTTATCAACATTCGATCGAGAAGAAATTTATCACAGACTACACGAACGAGCGCCGTTGGCGCTTACACGAACTTGAGATTCGATATCTTGTTTTAAATCTAAGAAATTAATTATTGATAACTAAGTATAATTAATGTTTAAGGAAAAGATAGCGGACAATGAGTTTGTGTCTGTTCGTGAGGTTCGTGGTAAAAAAATTTTCAACTTCAAAAAATGACTATCATAAATACTGCGATACCAGCCGAATAATTGTCTCCCTCGCTTTCTGCCGCTCGGTATCATGAGATTCAAAAAGCACTGCAGGATTGATTTCTAATGCTTTGCAGATGCTTAGGATGGTGTACAAGTTTGGTGTTCGTTTGCCTGTTTCTATATAATTGACCAGATTCTGTGATAATCCGGCTTTAAAAGATAAATCTATTTGTGAAATCCTTTGTTTTTCCCTTTCTTCCCGTAATCTTTGAGTAATTAACTTAATTCTAGCAGAAATTTCCTCTTTACTATCAACATAATCGTCATTATTAACCATATTGTGTGATTATAACCACCTTTTTGTATTGACATATACACATAAAAAGGGGTATATTTACAGTATATATGTGTGGATTAGGGGAAAAGGAGTTTTATCATATGAAATCAAGAAAAAAGAAATTTTGAAAAAAAATTGTAATTATGTACATTTTTTTTCTTTTTGTGTTCATTATCACCAATTGTGACAATGGAGAAACCCATGGTACGACTCAACATTCTCATCAATGGGGAAACTGGACACAGACAACAGCTCCTAACTGCACAACTGAAGGTACAGAAACAAGAGTGTGTGCTATAAATACAACTCACAAAGAAACACGTCCCATAGCAATAAATGTAACAATGCACAATTGGGGCAGTTGGATACAGATGACAGCTCCTACTGAAACATTAAAAGGTTTTGAAATCAGAAAATGCACTTATAATTCTTTACATGAAGATACTCGTTTAGTAACCGTCAAAACAACCGGTGAAAACCTAATCAAAAACTGCAAGGAAGCGATAAAAACTTACGATTCAAAAATATTCCAAGGAAGCAGTTTTTCCCAGTCTTCAGA
>Ga0209755_10004060_pt1 | contig 17678 bp, 20 predicted proteins | sample TergutCo191P1_FD_187301 | JGI IMG/M metagenome (GOLD analysis project Ga0209755, IMG submission 187301) | Cornitermes sp. P1 segment gut microbial communities from Petit-Saut dam, French Guiana - Co191P1 (SPAdes) (version 2) | ecosystem: Host-associated > Arthropoda: Insects > Digestive system...
ATTATTTCAAGTTATTGGCCTAACTTTTCTTCAAGGTATGAAACAAGGATATTTGTTCCCAAATTTGTATCTAATGTACCGTTTATAACAAGATCTGCATGCCAACGTGTTGGCTCTACTAGCTCATCGTGTCGATATCTTACTGTATCAAGATATCTGAGTGCAATTTTATCTAATGTTTCATGTTGGTGCATCATCATTCGTTTAATCCGACGATACATACGCTCATCGCTTTGTAAGTCAATAAAAACTTTAAGGTCTAGCTTGTCTCTAATTTGATCAAGGTGAAGTGCGAATAATCCTTCGATGATGACGATGTCATTTGTTTGATCGGTTATTGCTGATGTGAAATCTTGAAATAACCTATCTATATCTATTGCATTAGGATGATTGTGTTCAGGATAGTCAATACGCGTTATTGGTGCAATTGTTCTTATATCTGAATGGTAATAAGAATCCATATGCAAAATGGTAATCTTGTATTTTTCGCTAAGTATTTTATTAAGTTCAGTAGTAATTGTGGATTTTCCGCTACATGTTCCGCCGCTTATTCCGACAACATAAGTTTTTTTTGACATGACTTTTCCTCCTCTGCTTTACATTCTTTCCCCATGCTAATAGGCCCCAACCTTTTACTTGTGATAAGATTCATTCGCATTAATTTTAAAAGCGCGATATATTTGTTCAAGAAATATTAATTTGAACAACTGATGCGGGAAGGTCATTTTAGAAAAACTCATTTTTAGATCTGCTTTCTTTTTAATTTCTTCGGCTAACCCCACGGAACCACCGATAATAAAAACGAGATGGCTCTGTCCATAAGTTCCTATTTGCTGGATCTTATTCGCAAATTCAATTGATGACATTTGTTTTCCATCTATATCCATTGCAATTAAATAAGCTGTTTCTGGAAGTTTGTCCAGCAATAATCTTCCCTCTTTTTGACGCACTAATTCTAAATCTTTTTCTGATGCTTTTTCAGGAATCGACTCATCTTTAACCTCAATTAATTCTAATTTACAAAATCGGCTAAGGCGTTTCTTAAATTCCTCAATCCCTTGTAGCAAATACTTGTCCTTTACTTTTCCAACAGCCAGCACTGTAATCTTTATTCCCATACCGTCTTCACTTCACTTCCCAACAGTTCATAGTTAGCCATCTTTTTACATTTCACACATGCCATTTTCGCATCTTTCACTTCATTCATAATTGGCATTTCTTCCGATTCGTCAAGAAAAATTTCTAACAATTCTTCAATATGATTTTCGCAACTATAGACTATTTTATCCATTTTTCAATCCAACTTTCGCTCTAAAAGTAGGGCTATTACTACTTATAATAACAACAATCAATATCATAAAAACAATCCCTGCAGCTATTGGATATGGTGCAGTTAGCTCGGTACTTCCAGCTAATAATTCTAAACCTTGTACAACAAACGGCATGATAAACACACCCACATTAGCACAAATTAAAATTAAAGCTGCGGCTAATCGCTGCTGCTTACCAGTTGTTATTTTAGACATCGTACTAATAATAACAGGAATAATCCAGCCTAACACAAATGCACTCGATAGAAAGCCGATGACTAATATAACAAAATTTCCATTTGAAAAGCCAATCATCATTTGCGAAGTTATCAAAAATAATGTTCCAATAAACAAAACTTTTTTACCTATAATAGCACTTAGTCTTCCAAAGAAAGTCGCAGCAACAATTCCTAAAAGTGGCTTAAGGCCAACCCAAATACTGGCATTGTAACCTTCTCCCATAATTTCGATTGCCATCGCTGGAAACCTAGTAGCAATCATCGAACTTGATAGAGCAACTAAGCCTGCAAATAATGCGAGTGGAAATATAATCAAAGGTAACTTTGCATCATTACGTTCCTCTGCATTGCCCTCTCGATTAGTATTCGCATCAACTTCTGGAATTCTCCAGGCGACAAGTGCTGCAATTAGGAAGAAAATGCCATTAATGATAAAGCTGAAGCTCCAATTAAAGACAACTAATGCACCCATTATGAAGGTTAATAGAGATTGCCCTAACATCTCAACCGCACTTCGATAGCCAATTAAAGTAGCACGCTCTTTCTCATCAAATAAAATATTAATATAACTCACTGAAGGTGTGAAAATCAAACCTTTCCCTGCACCAAACATAAAACGACTAACTAGTAAATAAATATAGCTTGTATTGTTAAATAATGGCATCACACCACCTAAACCGGTTAACAATAAACCTGAAATGACCGTTTTTTTCATTCCAATTTTACCGATAAATATATCGCACAACATAGCAAACATTAAAGTGGCAATGCTTGGTACTGTAATTAATAATTCGCTTTGAGTTTGAGTAATTCCTAAACCATCCCTAATGTCAGGTAAAATCCCAACAGCTGCCGTTGCACTCAAAAGTACAAAAGACATTGACAAAACAACAAATTTTAACATTGATTACACCTACTAATTAAATTTCAACGACATCAGTCGGACGCATCGGATAGGTCATATGAATACTTAACTTAGACATATCTACTCGATATTCTTTCAAAACTGATTTCATTGTTGCTAAAGCAAGCTCAAGGGTATTAGCCTCTTGACTTATATGTGATAAAAAGACATGACGTGTTTCCTCAGTCATAAGTTTACTAAAAATATAAGCACCATCCTCATTAGATAAATGACCATTATCACTTAATATTCTTTGTTTCAACGGCCACGGTCTTTGCGGGACAGACAGCAGCAAGTCAACATTGTGGTTCATTTCCATTAAATAAATATTAGCCCCTTTTACAAAATTCATCACCTCACGTGAAACATATCCCGTGTCAGTCAAACAAACAACTTTCTTTCCATCTTTCTCAATCACATAGCCAACCGGATCAGCCGCATCATGGGATAAAGGAAAAGCAGTCACAATAAAATCCGCAACCTCAAAAGCCTGATACTTTTCAACATCCTTAACAGGCAAATCAGTCTCTTTCAAGATCCCCTTCTCATAAATTGCCCTAGTCGTACCAAAAGTCCCCCATACTTGCAAATTCAACTTCCGTGAAACAACACCCACACCCTTAATATGATCAGCATGCTCATGCGTAATTAGCATATCCTTAATCTTACTCACATCTAAACTAGTGAGTGAAATCAATTCATCAAATTTCTTATAACTGATGCCACAATCAATTAAAATCGACTCTTGCTCATCTTCGATAACAATTGCATTACCAATACTTCCGCTTGTTAAGAGGCAAACTTTCACTTTAAACACCTAATTTCTAATCGCTAATTTTCCCCCTTAAAAACAGTGAAAACCAATCTTCATTAAATTTAAAAGATTGGGAATTCACTTTATTTTATAATTTCTAATCCACCCATATAAGGACGTAAAGCTGTTGGTATAGTTACAGTACCATCTTCATTTTGATAGTTTTCAATAATAGCAGCAAATGTACGCCCAATAGCTAAACCTGAGCCATTTAATGTATGAACAAACTCTAATTTACTGTTTGTTTCACGACGGAATTTGATATTCGCACGCCGTGCTTGAAAATCTTCAAAATTACTACAAGAAGAAATTTCTTTATATGCACTATAAGATGGCAACCATACTTCAATATCATAAGTTTTCGCTGATGAAAAGCCAATATCTCCCGTACATAATTCAACAACACGGTATGGTAATTCTAATAATTGCAATACTTTTTCAGCATCAGCTAATAATTTTTCATGCTCAAAATCTGAGTCTTCCGGTTTTACAAATTTAACTAGCTCTACTTTGTTAAATTGATGTTGCCTAATAATACCACGAGTATCACGACCAGCAGACCCTGCCTCAGATCTGAAACATGGACTATACGCCGTGTAATTAATTGGCAATTCTTCAGAATTCAGTGCTTCATCTGCATGTAAATTAGTAACTGGCACTTCGGCAGTCGGAACTAAATAATAGTCGCTATCTTCTAACTTAAATAAATCTTCGCCAAATTTAGGAAGATTCCCTGTCCCTGTCATGCTTTTGCTATTTACAATAACCGGTGGTAAAATTTCATCATAGCCATGCTCATTTGTATGCAAATCAAGCATAAAACTAATCAAAGCACGCTCTAGTTTCGCTCCAGCTTTTTTGCAGACTGCAAATCGACTTCCAGTTATCTTAGCTGCACGCTCAAAGTCAATGATATCAAGCTCTGTTACTAAATCCCAGTGTGCCTTAGTTTCAAAATCAAACTCGCGAGGTGTTCCCCATTTTTTGATTTCTAAATTATCATCTTCATCTTTACCAACCGGAATTGTTCCACGTGGAACATTTGGTGTTCCTAATAATGCTTCCCGAATGTTTTCGTCAATGATGCGTAATTTTTCATCAATTGTTTTGATATCATTTCCAATGCCATCAATTTCACCCATCAATTCTGTTGTGTCCTTCTTTTCCCTTTTATATTCACCGATTTTTTTAGAGAATTCATTACGTTTAGATTTCAATGTTTCAACTTCAAGGATTAATTTTCTTCGCTCCTTATCCATTTCGACAACTTCATTTAAGTACGAAAAGTCTCCACCTCTCGTTTCTAATGCTTTAATAATTTCTTCAGTGTTTTCTACTACTCTTTTCAAATCTAACATGATGCTCCTCCTTTTTCGCTCATATTTTAGAAAACTAATGTTCCACGTGGAACATTAGTTTCAGTTTATTCATTATATAGAATTCTTAATCATTCCAACGCTCAAAGATTTCGCTCATAGCATCAGAAATAACAAGAACAAGATATCCATCATCATTTATACAAGCAACACTCTCGTTTCCAGTGGTTTCAACAATGAACGTATATTGTCCATTTCCTTGGCTCTCCCATATGTTGGTAACAGCTAACTCACCACCATGATACACATGCATCGTGCCATCGCTATTAAATCTTAACATCAGAGATGGAATACCATCAGAATTTAAAATGGCAGTTTCTTGTACTCCCATTCCTGAATCCATGCCACGAGATGCCCATGATCCATAAATACCATCTCCACCATTACTACAGGCTGTCAATAATAACGCCATACATAATATTAATCCTGTTGTTAATAATTTTTTCATTATGATTCTCCTCCTGTATCTACTATAGTTTCATCTTCCTCTATTATGATATCTGTCTCTATAGCACTCAGTTTAGGCGCATTTTCAACTACTCCATCTTCTGTTTCAACAATTTCGTTATCATCTTCGTCTTCTTTTGGAGTCAATGTAATACTAGTAATTGACTGCCCGTCTAGTATTCGCATGATTTTCACTCCTTGAGTTGAACGCCCAGAAGTTGATATTTGATCTACTGAAGTTCTAATAATAACACCATTATTCGTAATGATCAGTAAATCCTCATCACCATTAACAGTTTTCATACCGACAAGAGCACCTGTTTTTTCAGTAATATTAATTGTTTTGACACCTTTTGTCCCGCGGCCTGATTTTCGATACTCCTCAATTGGTGTTTGCTTACCAAGTCCATTTTCTGAAATAACTAGAACTTTTTGACCTTCTTCAACAATTTCCATATTGATTGCTACTTCATTTTCAGCCAATCTTATCCCTCGTACACCAGCTGCTGTGCGACCCATTTGTCGGATCTGTTGTTCATCAAACCAAACAAGATTTCCACCGCTTGATGCAATAACAATCTCGTTATTACCAGTTGTTTTTCTAACAGATAACAACTCATCTTCATCACGGATTGATAATGCAATCTTACCGTTACGATTAACGCGTGCAAATTCAGCTAAACTTGTTCGCTTAACTACGCCGTGTTTCGTTGCAAAGAATAAAAATTCATCTTCTTTGAAATCCGAGACAGAAATAACTGCACTAATGACTTCATCTGGGCTTAAATCAATTAAATTAACAATTGGCAATCCTTTGGCAGTACGCGAAGCCTCTGGAATTGTATAAGCTTTTTTCATATAAACCTTACCGACATTTGTAAAATATAATAAGTAGTCATGTGTTGACGTTGTTAAAATTCTTCTTACAAAGTCATCATCGTTGGTACCCATAGCTTGAATACCACGACCACCGCGATTTTGTTGACGATATGTGCTCGTAGGTTGACGTTTTACATATCCCTTATCCGTAATAGTAATAATGACTTGCTCACGCGGTATTAAATCTTCATCTTCGATATCAAAGTCGCCACTGATTGTAATCTCAGTTTTTCTTGGATCAGCATGCTTTTCTTTGATTTCAACTAAATCAGCACGAATAATCGCATATACACGACTCTCATTAGCTAAAATGTCATTCAAGTCAGCAATTAAGACGATCAACTCATTATACTCAGCCTCAACCCGATCACGCTGCAAACCAGTTAAACGACGCAATTGCATATCAAGAATAGCTTTCCCTTGAATTTCAGTTAATCCAAATTCGCTCATCATAGCCTCTAGTGCAATATCATCAGTTTGGGAGCCGCGAATGATCGCAATAATCCGATCGATATTATCAAGAGCAATACGATACCCTTCTAAAATATGTGCACGTGCCTCAGCTCTTTTTAATTCAAATTTTGTTTTACGTGTAACAACTTCAAATTGATGGGCTACATAATGAGATAAAATTTGTTTCAAGTTTAATACTTGAGGTGTACGCCCAACCAGAGCTAACATGTTAATACTAAAAGAGATTTGCAATTGTGTTTGTTTAAATAACTGATTTAACATAACATTCGCATTTACATCTTTTCGCAATTCAATGACAACTCGGGTTCCCTCACGGTTAGATTCATTACGAATATCAGTAATGCCATCGAGACGTTTTTGTTTAACTAAATCAGCCATTTTTTCAATTAAAACTTCTCGGTTTACTTGATAGGGAATTTCCGTTACAATGATTCTCGCTTTTCCGCTGTTATCTTCAACAATTTGAGCTTTTGATCTAATGATGAATTTTCCACGACCTGTTTCATAAGCCTCTCTGATTCCCTTTGTTCCAAGAATCGTTGCAGCTGTTGGCAAGTCAGGTCCTTTAATATGTTCCATTAACTCTGAAATTTCAATATCAGGGTTATCAATATAAGCAACACAGCCATCGATGACCTCGCCTAAATTATGAGGTGGAATATTTGTTGCCATCCCTACTGCAATCCCTGTAGCTCCATTTACTAGCAAATTCGGAAATTTCGCAGGTAAAACAGAAGGCTCAATTTCTTCTTCGTCGAAGTTAGGTACAAAATCAACAGTATCTCGGTTGATATCTTTTAGTAATTCCATCGAAAGCTTTGACATTCTCGCTTCCGTATAACGCATTGCCGCAGCACCATCGCCGTCAACGGAGCCAAAGTTACCATGACCATCGACTAAAGGCGAACGATAGCTAAAGTCCTGTGCCATCCGCACCATCGCATCATAAATAGATGATTCACCATGTGGGTGATACTTTGCTATAACGTCACCGACAATACGTGCTGATTTCTTATAAGGTCTATCGCTATACATGCCTAAATCATTCATTGAATACAAAATACGGCGATGTACAGGTTTTAATCCATCACGAACATCAGGCAGTGCCCGTGCTGCAATAACACTCATCGAATAATCAATAAATGATTGTTTCATTTCACTAACCAAACTTTTAGGTTGTATCTGGTCTGTACTCATTCTTTCACTTCCTTCTTAAAAGAACTACTTTTATCAAATCATTTGTATCAACCAACATAAAACAGTCGCTCGAATAAATTTACAAAATTTCTAGCATTTCATCCAATTTTTTAATTAAAAAGGGAATATTTTCCTGAATTTCAGTCCAAATGATTTTTTTATGTGAGGTACTGTGTCCATGAACAGATGCATTCCGTGCCGATATAACAGCACGCCATGGAATTGGTAATTGGGTTAATAATTCATTAGCCATTCGATTGCTAATCGTTCCAATTTGCATTAAAGCAAATGTACAAGCATAGTTTACTTGTGTATTATCTTGATAAGCCTCGAAATCTAAACCTGCAATAAAATTCGTCAGCTGTGCTGCATATTTCCGGATTCTTTCTAACTTTCCTTTATCGTAATTCACTGAATCAAAAAGTAAGCTTCCTTCAAAATTTTCTAACATGTGACACCTCCAAAATTAAATATCTAAGGTCGCGTAGGTTGCATTTGCATCAATAAACTCACGACGCGGTTCTACACGATCACCCATTAAAATATCAAAAATCTCATCAGCCTCCATTGCATCATCAAGTGTTACTTGCAACAATGTTCGAACCTCAGGATCCATAGTTGTTTCCCACAATTGATCAGCATTCATTTCGCCAAGCCCTTTATAACGTTGAATATTTGGTCGTGGCGTTGGTGCTAATGTTTTCATATATTCTTCAAGACCAGCCTCATTATAAACATACTCGATTCTTTTTCCTTGTGTAACCTTAAATAGAGGAGGTTGCGCGATATATACATAACCATTCTCAACTAAAGGTTTCATATAACGATACAGAAATGTCAATAACAATGTTCGAATATGTGCACCATCGACATCAGCATCAGTCATTATGACAACTTTGTGATAACGTGCTCTTGTTAAATCAAAATCATCTCCGACACCTGTTCCAATGGCATGTATCATACTTTTAATTTCATTATTCGCATAAACTTGGTTAATTCTTGCTTTTTCAACATTTAACACTTTACCACGTAGCGGTAAAATAGCTTGGAATTTATTATCTCTTCCTTGCTTAGCCGAACCACCAGCCGAATCTCCCTCGACGATATAAACTTCTGAGATTGACGGATCTTTTGATTGACAATCTGCCAGCTTACTTTTTAATCCAAGTGAATCCAAAGGAGATTTCCTTTGTACCAATTCACGGCTTTTCTTCGCTGCAGCGCGTGCTCGTGCCGCAAGTAATGCTTTATCAACAATGATTTTGGCAATCTTGGGTTGTTCTAGCATAAATCTATCAAATGCAGCAGCGAAAATATTGTCAGTAATCCGACGAACTTCACTATTTGCTAATTGGTCTTTTGTTTGACCTTTAAATTGAGGATCAGGATGCTTTGCTGAAATAATTGCAACCAATCCCTCGCGGATGTCATCTCCTGTTAGGGTATCTTCACCTTTTAAAACATTCATCTCTTTAGCAAATTTAGTAACGATACGTGTTAAGGCAGATCTAAATCCTGAATCATGTGTCCCACCGCCTTGTGTGTTGATATTATTGGCGTAGGAATAGATTTTTCCTTCTGCAAAACCAGTATTATACTGCATGGCGATTTCAACTTGGACACCGTCTAACTCACCCTCTGCATAAATGACTTCTTCATGTAAAACTTCTTTTCCTTTATTTAGGTATAATACATATTCAGAAATGCCTCCCTCTGCGTAATAGGTATCTTTCCTAGCTTGCTCAGGACGTTCATCTTCAATTGTGATCCGTAACCCTTTATTCAAGAATGCAAGCTCTCTTACGCGGCGTTGAAGAATTTCATATTCATAAGTAGTCGTTTCTTCGAAAATGGTTGGATCAGGTTTAAACCTAACGAAAGTTCCGTCTGAGGTTGATGTTCCGATCTCGCTTAGAGGCTTAACGGAATCTCCTTTTTCGAAACGTTGGAAATATTGTTTACCATTTCGATTAACTGTTACTTCTAAGTAATCAGACAACGCATTAACAACTGATGCACCTACACCGTGCAAGCCGCCTGATACTTTGTAGCCACCGCCACCAAATTTACCACCGGCATGGAGTACAGTAAAGACTGTCTCAACAGCGGATAAACCTGTTTGCTCAAGAATATCAACTGGGATTCCTCGACCGTTATCTGTCACCGTGATTTCGTTTTCTGCAGTGATTCCTACACGTATGTCAGTACAATATCCCGCAAGTGCCTCATCGATTGCATTATCAACAATTTCCCACACTAAATGGTGCAATGCTGATTTATCAGTTCCACCAATATACATACCTGGTCGTAGACGTACAGCTTCTAAACCTTCTAAAACTTGAATGTCACTACCATCATAATGTTGTTCTACTTTTTCATTCACAATAATCACCTATCTTTGCATCATCAATGACGAATACGTCTGAAGAGTCAATAATTTCCTTGGAAATACTAGATATCGACGTTGTCGTTATAAATGTTTGTGTTTTGTCTTTTGTGCTAGCTAATAATTTTATTTGACGTTGACTATCAAGTTCTGATAAAACATCGTCTAATAACAATACAGGGTAAATCCCAACCTCTGCACGAATTAATTCAATCTCTGCAAGCTTAATGGATAATACTGATGTTCTTTGCTGACCTTGAGAGGCAAACTCGTGTGCATTCATCTTTGTTGAATCAATTTCCCGAGAAAGAAAAACTGAAAAATCATCTCGATGTGCACCTACCGTTGTCGCTCGCATTCGTTTATCATTCTCATATAAGGATTCGAATTTTCCCATTAGTGCAGATTCAGTTATTTCATCAACACGCATTGAATTTACATATTCAAAGGAAATTTCTTCCTCAGATTCCGTAATAAATGCATGAACTTTTTTCGCATAAACCTCTAGAGATTCTAAAAACCATATTCGCTTGTTTAATAGATATCTAAGATGTGGTATGAGTTGTCCTGTTAAAACTTCCAACATTAACGCATTAGACGTTGATTCATTATAATTTTTTAGCAACTCATTTCGTTGTTTCAAAATTTTACTATAAGAAGTAAGATGATGAATATATAATGCATCTATTTGTCCGATCTCCATATTTAAAAATCGACGACGAATTGTTGGGCTACCCTTTACTAATTCCAAATCCTCCGGTGCAAAAAAAACTGTTTTTAACTTTCCAACATAAGCAGAAAGTCGAGTTGCAGGAATTTCATTATACTTTGCAGTTTTTCCTTTTTTCGTAATTAATAAACTCAACTGAATATCATCATCATCTGGGATTTCCACGGCCGCATCAATTTTAGCGAAATCATATCCAAAACCAATCATATGAATATCTTTCGATGTTCGATGAGATTTAGTCGTTGAAAGAACGTAAATCGCCTCAATTAGAGAAGTTTTTCCTTGTGCATTATGACCAATCAAAATATTGATATTCCTAAAAAAATTAATTTCAGCCAGTTCATAATTTCGGAAGTTTTTAAGTGATAACTTTTTAATAAACAACAAACCACTCCCTACTTATCAACTTGAATTTCGAATACGCCAACCTCTTCGATTTCAATCACATCACCTGGATATAATTTACGCCCCCGCCTTCCATCCTGCTGACCATTCACTAATACCATATAATCAGAAAGAAAAATTTTAACCATACCGCCACTTTCAACAATATTTTCATATTTTAAAAGTTGTCCAAGTGTAATAAATTCACGGTCAATTTTAACAATTTCTACCACTTAAACCAGCTCCACTTTCGTCTTGAATGATTCCATTTTCAACCTGTTTTTTCCGCGATAACTTTACAATAAACGCTCACTTGGAAAATGATTGAATTTCAACCCATTTTTACCTTTTCAATTATACCATATTTTACCGTTATTTACCACGAAGAAAAACCTTTATATAAGGATAAAACAACTTTAAAAACGTTATCATTTAAACTTTCCAAGCTTGATTTTTTTAAGATAATATTCGCAGAAATAAAGAAGCAAAAACAGTCAAATTTCATCAATAAAATAATCCATTTGAAAAATTTGAAAAATAAAGCATAATCCATCAAATAATGCAAATAATAACTACGACTTATAAACGAAGGAGGTAAAAGTCAGATGGATGATTTTAACAACGACTATAATAAGTTTGAGGATCCAGATTATGAGATGAGACGCTATCAAAATCCTTATCAAAGGTATGAGGGTTACAAAAGTGACGACACGGAATTTTCAACGGATTTTCTTTCTAATAATGTAAATGAACACGACGCGACTAGCGGAGCTATCATTGCAGGAATTGTCGGTATCATTTCCTCACTTGTAGCTTTATTTATGTACCCAGTTGTTTTAGGAATTGCAGGAATTGCCCTAGGTGGATTCTCCGTTTCAAAAGGAAACAAAACAATGGGATATCTAAGTATTGGCATCGGTGTCTTGGCATTGATTACGCCAATCTTGTTCGGTGGTTCAATTATTTCATTATTTTAGGCAACATAAAAATAGTTACTGAGTTTTATAAACTTCCAGTAACTATTTTTTATATGACTTCATATTCGCTAAACAAAAAATAAAATACTAAAAAACATACAAGCACTCCCTGCTAATACAAACAAGTGCCAAACAGCATGAACAAATGGAAATTTTAATTTTTTCAACCCTGGTATTTTTTCCCAACCAAAGAAAATAGTTCCAACAGAGTAGCACAATCCACCAGCAATTGTTATATGTAACGCAGTTGGCGAAAGATTCGTTGTTAATGGACCCCAAGCAAATACGATCAACCATCCCATCAATAAATAACCAAGTGTTGCAACAGTGATAAATCGATCAGCAAAAATAGATTTAAAGATAATGCCGCCGACTGCAATTGACCAAATGATTCCGAACAAGACCCACCCAAGCACGCCTCTGAGCGTTATGAGTAAAAATGGGGTATAAGTACCAGCAATGAAAACATAGATAGCAGAGTGGTCTAAAATGGTAAATAATCTACTTGTTTTTTGAAACGGAAGACTGTGATGGAGGGTTGAACATAAATAAAGTAAAATCATACTTGACCCGAAGACAATAACACTCACTAGTGCTAAAACATCATGTTCATTGGTTCTGATGCTATTTAAGATTAATAATACAAGCCCAGCAATACTCAATCCGAAACCAATCCCATGAGTAATAGAATTAGCCATTTCTTCTTTCCAGTTCCAATTTAATTTTAAGTTCACTTTCAATATACTCACCTTCTAAAATAATTCATCTCTCTCTCTAATTAAACGGTCGATGTCTACCCGAATAATATTTCCTATATTACTATTAGGAATCAATACAATTTCTCCAGTTATAAATAACTTCAACTTAGTCGTCCTAAGGCCTATTTCTAACACTTCACCTTGGAAACCAGCGACTTCAATCCATTCACCCACCATAAACATTTCCTCAAAAATAATGAAAAAACCGCGGACAATGTCTGCTAGCATATTCTGAAATGCAAAGGTAATCACCACAGCAATAGCCCCAACACTCGCCATAAGTGTCCCAATCGGCACGAATACAGAAATAATTAAAACAATTTTCAATAAGGTTACTACATAGCCAAAAACATTCAATGTTAATTGTTTAATGGTTTCCTTTTGTTTCAACGATTCAGGCGTTGCACGTTGCAATTTTCCCATTTTGAAGGAAAATAATTTGATCAACACTTTCGTTCCAATTTTTCTAACAATAGAAAATACAATTAAAATGACCACTACATGAATAGCATGTGTAGCAAAATCACTAATTAACTGCCCAACAAAGGTTTTCAATGTTTCAATATTCATTATAATTCAAGCCCCAATAACTCTACCAAGCGATTTAAATCATCATTCGATAAATAATTAATCACAATTTGCCCCTTCCCATTCTTATCTCGAACACTTACCTTAGTTCCAAAATGAGTTCTCAAATCAGATTCCAGTGATTTAATATAGATATCCTCAGCTGACTTTTCTTTTTTCTTAACCTGTTTAGAAAGACCAGCATTTTTAATAAATTCTTCTAAAGCTCTAACTGACAATTGATCTTCTTTGATTTTAACAGCTAGTTTTAAAATGAGTTCCTCATCTTTAAGTCCAGCTAAAATTTTAGCATGACCAGTTGAAATTTCTCCTGTTTCAATGCTATCTGTTACAAATTCAGGCAAGCTTAATAAACGCATCATATTCGCAACATAGGCTCGACTTTTGCCAATTTTTTCAGCGAATTTTTCTTGCGTTAAACTCATTTTCTTCATAATAAGACGATAACTTTTCGCCTCTTCAATAGGATTTAAGTCTTCACGTTGTAAATTTTCAATAAGGGCATGTTGCATCATTAACTCATCGCTATATTCACGCACAATCGCTGGGATTGTTTTAATATCAACTAGCTGTGAAGCTTTAAATCGTCGCTCACCAGCAATAATAATATAACCCTTAATATCTTTTTTAACAATGATCGGTTGAAGAACACCATGCTCTTTGATTGACAATGATAATTCTTCTAATTTTTCATTGTCGAAATATTTACGAGGTTGATATGGATTTGGCCGTAATTCTGAAATATTTAAATCTGAAACTACTTCACCTTCTCTAATCTTATCAATTGATTCAACACTTTCAATATCATTTTCTTGGAATAATGCCTCTAAACCCCTACCCAATCTACTTGCCATTGCTGCTCACCACCTTCTATAGTTTATGAGTATGTCATTTGATTTGAATGAAAGCAGATTTTTCTACTTTTCATTATTTTTCACCACTTCTTTTGCTAAATCAATGTAATACTGAGAACCTTTCGACGCTAAATCATAATCAATAATTGATTTGCCGTGTGATGGTGCTTCACTTAATCTAACTAAACGTGGAATAATTGTATTAAACACTTTTTCTTTAAAGTAGCGTCTAACATCATTTATGACATCTTTTCCTAATGTTGTTCTTGGATCAAGCATTGTTAACAAAACGCCTTCAATTGCAAGATTAGGGTTTAGGCGTTTTTGAACAATACGAATTGTATTTAAAAGCTGCGTCAATCCTTCTAATGCATAATACTCACATTGTACAGGAATAAGTGTAGAATCAGCTGCTGTCAAGGCATTAATTGTTAAGAGTCCAAGTGATGGTGGGCAATCAACAATAATATAATCATAATCATCTTTAATGACTTCTAATTTTTCTTTTAATTTAAATTCTCTTTTTTTATCTGACATGATTAATGAATCAATTCCTGAGAGCTCTTGTGATGAAGGGATTAAGTATAAGTTTTTTTCTGATGTAGCTAAAACAACTGATTTAGGCTCTAGATTATCTACAAACAAATCGAAGATGGTTCGCTTAGCATCTCCTTTATAAACGCCTACACCAGTTGATGCATTTGCTTGTGAGTCAACATCTACAAGTAAAACTTTATATCCTAAGTGAGCAAGGGCTGCCGATACATTGATACTAGAAGTTGTTTTTCCAACCCCACCCTTCTGATTTGTTACTGCGATAATTTTACCCATTTCGTTTTTCCTCCTGATGTAAATTCTAAGAATTATTTAGGATTTGTTGCGATTAACTATTTTTTTAGTGAGATCGTAATAATATACGCGTCATCTGTTTCTTCTGTTGTTGTATTAACATCTACACCAGTTTTTTCAACCATTTGTGCTGCTTGATTGAATGTATTGAGAGCTAATTTAAAATTACGTGGTATTTTAGTAATCGTTGTTCCTTTTTGTTTCTTCTCTTTTGGCATAAGGTAATCTTCAATTAATTTTTCACTTTGAGCAACATTTAAGTTTTTTTCAATAATGGTATTTAAAAATTTAACTTGTAAAGCTTCTTCTTTAACGGATAGTAATGTTCTAGCATGTCGTTCAGAAATTTTTCTTTCTAAAATGGCATCTTGAACAGTTGGCGAAAGATTTAAGAGTCTTACTTTGTTTGCAACAGTTGATTGACTTTTTCCGATTTGAGTTGCTAATTCTGCTTGTGTTGTTCCATGAAGATTCATGAGTTGCCGATAAGCCAATGCCTCTTCAATTGATGTTAGATCCTCACGTTGGATATTTTCAATAATAGCGACACTTGCAGTTGTAATATCATCGTAGTTTCTAATAATCACTGGAATGGTTGCAAGATTTAGAGTTTTAGCTGCTCGATAACGTCTTTCTCCTGCAATAAGTTCATAACCATCATTTGTTTGTCTAACAAGAATCGGTTGAATAATTCCGTGCTCCTTAATAGATTCAGCGAGTTCAGAGATTTTCTCATCATTAAAAACCGTTCTTGGTTGTTGACGGTTTGGTGTGATTTTTGAAGTTTCTAGATTGATAACTTCATCTGTTGCTTGATTTTCATTTAATTCATTTAAATTTAGCATAAACATTTTCCTTCTTTTTGACAGATTAGCAAAGTACTTAGTATTATACACTTTTTTAATTGATTTTGCTAGTGCAATTTGCGCAATTGTAGGCATTAAAATAAATTAAATATTATTTTAAAAGATAATAAACATATATAACAATTTCTGTGGAAAATGTGGATAACTTACTTAGTTATAAGGCTATATGTCGATGTTGTTGTTGAAAACTGTGGAATAATGCGGTTAAAAGAAATGGGATAACTAATATTATTTCCCCAGGCAAAATTTTGTAAATAATTCGTCTATAAGCGAATCAGAGATATTTTCACCTAAAATTTCACCTAAATGAGCCCAGGCATTCTTTAAATCTATTTCAACCATGTCAATTGGCATACCGATTTGCATTTGGTCGATCGCACTATTAATCGAGGTCATGCTTTGATTTAATTTTGCAATATGACGCGTATTTGAAATAAATGTTTCATTGGATTTAAGTTCATTTATTTCAAATAATGATTTAATTTCATTCTCCAACTGAGCAATGCCAGACTCTGTAGTCATCGATGTTAAAATATAATCGGAAATTATACTCGCATCTATTTCTTGTTTTAAATCGGATTTGTTTAAAAGTATAATTCGATTTTTATTTTCAGTTAAGATCAGTAATTCTTGATCTTCATCAGTCAAACTTTCATTGGCATTTAAGACAAGTAAGATAAGTTCTGCGTCGTCGATTAACTTTTTCGATTTTTCAACACCGATCGATTCTACAAAATCATCAGTCTTGCGAATGCCTGCAGTGTCAATCAGATTCAAGGTTAATCCGCCAATGTTTACAAAGCCTTCTACTGTGTCGCGAGTTGTACCAGCAACATTTGTAACAATGGCTTTTTCTTCTCGCATTAGCTGATTTAAAAGGCTAGATTTTCCAACATTAGGGCGACCAATGATTGCTGTTTTAATCCCATTTTTAAGTAATTGCCCAGTTTTAGCAGTTTCAAGAAGTTTTTCCATTGATTCACAAACTGCTATCGATTTAGGAAGTAGAATTTCATGTGTCATCTCTTCTACATCATCATATTCAGGATAATCAATGTTGACTTCGATATTAGCAATAATATCTAAAATTTCTTTTCGTAAACCATTAATTAAATTTTTCACCTTACCATCTAAAGAATTAACAGCTAATTCTAAAGCATGATTACTTTTCGCCTCAATGATATCCATGATTGCCTCAGCCTCTGATAAATCGATACGCCCATTTAAAAATGCTCGCTTTGAAAACTCCCCAGCATGCGCATGACGAGCACCATGCGTTAATATTAATTCTAGAATTCTTTTTGTAACAAATGCTCCACCATGACAATTTATTTCTACAACATCCTCAGTCGTAAAACTTCTTGGGCTGCGCATTAACATGACTAATACTTCATCAATGATAATCTTAGTATCCGGACAAATGATTCGACCATAGTGAATGGTGTGGCTTTCTTGTAAACTTAAATCTTTTCCGATGAAAATTTTATTTACAATACTGATGGCATCATCCCCATTGATACGGATAATTGAAATGGCACCTGAACCAGATGAGCTTGTTGCTATTGCTGCGATGGTATCTGAAATCATTGGTATTTCGCTCCCTTAAATTGAATTTATTCTTTACAAATATACATTTTTATGATTAT
>Ga0209755_10004061_pt1 | contig 17677 bp, 11 predicted proteins | sample TergutCo191P1_FD_187301 | JGI IMG/M metagenome (GOLD analysis project Ga0209755, IMG submission 187301) | Cornitermes sp. P1 segment gut microbial communities from Petit-Saut dam, French Guiana - Co191P1 (SPAdes) (version 2) | ecosystem: Host-associated > Arthropoda: Insects > Digestive system...
AGCGTGGTTTGGACTCAGAGGTAGGGGTATAATTTATTTGTGCTGGTTAACAAAAATATTCTTATTAAAGTGTGGAGGTAACCCACATAGTTGTTTTAGTTTGTTATGTTATCAGATTTAAATGTTAGTCAAGTGTTTGATTTTCATGTTAATGCTGATATGTGTCTACATCTAATAATCTGTTAGCAGCATGTCAGAAGCTTGGTGTGTGAAAGGAGCTTCACATTGTCTTTGGATCTGCATGTTGATCTAGCGCAGTGGTTTAACTGCTTGTTTATGTGAGCTAAGTGTATTTATGCCATGTGTCTCTCTTTACTGAACATTTCCTGAACCTGTAATCTAATTTCAATTCATATTTTTTGTGGAATACTCCTGGTAACCTGGGAATTGATAAATTATTGCACATTAAGTCCAGCACTTGATTTAAATAGAATTCAAACTGTGCCTGACCACCACACTCTGAAGGTGTATGTGGAGAGTGGATGTAAAGGTCCACACATTCTTGACTTTGGTACTGGATGAAGGTGAGTGGTCAGATTCTTAGTTTGATTGCCTTCCAGCAAAATGTTCCAGGTGAGGATTGGAGGTACAGGTACAAATTCAAAGTATATAAGTAGCCTATTCCCCCACCCCACCCCTGGGTAACACATAAAAAAGTGGCAGTACTTACACTGCATATATGCATAGTATAGTACAGTATTATATCAACATAATGGAGTATTAGCGAGCAGTCCGGCCTAAATTTTACCTTGGATTTTGATATATGCATATTTTTGTATCTGGAGATTTTGGACTTTTACAGTGGAGACCTTAAATATTTTGTCATTGTTAAATAAAATGTATGCAAATAAATTTGTAGTTTTGTTCCTGGGCTGTATTGAAAGATCCACCTTTCATCATTACCAGTCATTGTCTTTATCCAAAATGTCAGGGTCTACCAACAGTCGTGCTGAAAGGTGTGAGAATGTACTGTATTTACTGCTCATCTTTTGCTAAAATTGTTCATAATTTGTAACATCCATTTGTTTTGATGCTAGTTAAGCCACATAAAAACCCATAATATTCTAACTGTTTGCAGTAAAACATTGTCACTGCAAAGTAAACAAATTGCAAGTGACTGGCAGAAAACTGGTACATCACATAGTCACATGATCCAACACGTGTCGGCTCAAATGCTACTGTTTGTCTGATGAAAACATCAGTCTGGTTACTTGTCAAACTGAGTTATAGCATGCAGCAGTCATTTGTTACAGAACAGTGGCATCATAGCTTCTGATCTTGGTGCAAACTGCATTATGTGAGCTGTTGCAATGTAGATACATCTTTTTCCTATTGTGTCTGAACAGTTGTTTTCCATGTAGCTAATAAAATGGGTTGTGCTTGATTGGAGTTAATTTTGTATACATCAGTAGACATCAACATGTTCAGGAGCTGTATTCATTGTTTGCATGGGGCTGCAATGTCAAAATTGTGAATAAATAGTAGCACATGTATGACTGTTTTCAGAATTTCATAGCAAACGTAATTCATGAATTTCAGGTATTGGCATCAGAGAATGCAACATCATGTGAAGTGATCCTTATAATTAGTAAGGTGTTGCTGGATGTATGGTGATCCCAGTAGTACACGTGATGGTCCGCAGAAGGAAGGGGGCTGGAGGCAGCAAGGCAGCGGCTAAGTCGCAAGCCAAGGCTTCTCGGAAGAGTAATGGTCTATCAGACGAAAGGCTGAATGGATCCCTGTTGCCTCCAGGCACAAATGAGTCAGAAGAGTCTTGCATAAGCCAAGATGATAATCTGACTCCCTTGTCATGTCACACCCCCATTGAAATGTGTGCCACAGATCCAAGTCTTGGTGAGCCACCCCCGCTGGCTAGTTTCAAAATAAATTCGTCACCTCAGCATGTTCCTTTGGTGCACAAGAAATTCAGGAAGTTCAGACACATGCTTGAGCCTGGAGATGCCAATGAAGCACAAAATTATGTCCTTGCATTGGAGAAGGTGGATCCACATGAGACGGAGATTCCACATGTCCTTGACAGGCAGGGTGAAACTAGTGTAGACGAAGTGGTCATCAAACATCCGGAGATTGAACTAGCTGAAACACAGGAGGTACCTGTAATGTGGGAAGAAGAGGTTGTTGAGGAGACTGTTGTGTGTGAGGGAATGGAAGTGGAGTTGGGAGACACGCGAAGTCAAGATAACTTAATTGTTGAGGAAGTGGATAGTCAGGAGAGTGATTATGATAACATGATTGAAGTTAGGGATAGTGAATTCAGTAATCAAGATGGTCAGGTAATAGTGATTGAAGAAGGTGGCTTCAGTCAAGAGTTGATGCATGTTGGAGATGTATTATCTCATCACAGATTAGTGGAGTTAAGCAATACACAGGATTCTGAGAAGAGTGTGAGTCACCAAATACATGCAACGCTAACATATGGCAGTGAGGATAGTCAAACTATGGGGGTAGTTGAAGATTGCAGCCAGGATAGTCAGGTGTCTGTAAGAGGTGTGGAGTTGGCCATGGAGAATGATGGAGGAATGCTGGAGCCAGTAGATTCTGAGAAAGTGGTGAATATTATAACAGGTGTTGAAGTTGGTCATCAGACAGTGATCTTACAAGTACCAAATGACCAAACAACAGACATTAAAGAAGAAAGTGACAGTGTAAATTGTGAAAATGTAGAAAACGTTGCATTTATAGAAGAAAATAGTGTAGAAAGTAAGCAGGCATTTAAAGATATTGAAATTGATATGAATAAAAGTGCAGTGACAGTACTGAAAGACAGTAAATGTTACATTGCAAGTAGAGAAGGTAATTTAGTAAACATACGAATGAAAACAGAGTATGAGACTGAGTTAGGCTTGGGTTTGGATGAACTAAGTAAATTGGAAATAAATCAGATACCATTGGAATTAGATTCTGGGCTCACAGATGGGAAATTAATAACAGAGAGGAAGGATGTAAACAAATCTGGGACTTACTTGAAATTAGAATCTGTAGATCAGACCACAGAAGAAGATTCAAAAGTTGAAGCACAAGAGGATTGTCTCCTGCACATACAAGAAATTTCAGATGATCAGCATTTGACTGTTAGAAGTAATGATGATGAGTCAGAAAGAAAACAGGTACCAGCATTCCGCGGTCGAAGTGGAAGCACTGATACAACAGGTTCAGAGAGTAGTTCCAACTGTAGCTCTGGCGTCCGACGTAGCAGTCGCATTCGCTCAATTGGCATTATGAAACAGAGGGCACAGAACAGGAGTGATACTGTAGAAACACCAGCGACATTAAGTGAGAAGGACTGCAGTGAAACTAAAATGTTTGAAGGGCGGGATAGCTTAGATGCATGTTCTGGCACTGATACCCAGTCTGATAAAGAAAATATGAGTGTTTCAAAAATACCCTTACCAGTGAGCTCACCAGCTACACTGCCGGGATTAGTAACTCCAACCATTCCAGGATATGATGGTGACAGTTGTAAACCAGTGAAAGTGAAGTCTCGGTGGAGGAGGTCTAGTGAACTGGAGATGGTAGGCAATCGGAGTAGTGACAGTGAATTGACAGCCACTCCACCAACACCAAATCTCTCACCAAGAACTGTGATCCCAGTTCCACCAAGTTTATCACCTCAACCAACAGCTCCTGCCACTCCAAATCCTGTGATTCGACCTGTATTTCCGGCTAGTATTCCAAGCTTGGGAATCATACCTTTGGAGCAACCAGTTTCCGGAGATGTGCCCAAGAAAGAAAACCGTAATGACAGGAAGGAAAGGGAGGACAGAGAGATGGAAGAGAGACTCCGGAATTTTGACAGACTCGTTGAAAATGAATATTTAACAGAGAGGTGAGCTTCTGTTTGATGACTGATTGCTGTTGTATTATGTTTAGATAGTATTTTTTTTATGTCAAAGCATACTTAAGCTCATCAGTGTTTTTGAGTACATTATTTATACATTTCTCTTGCCTCAGAATTAGAAGTATAACATACTTGTTTGTGACTTCAGAACTACAAGCAAAGAAGCGAAGCGCATGGTTTGTGATTGCTTCCTTACCAAAGATGAAATTGTTCGTGGAGAAATGGGGTGTGGTGAAGATTGTCTGAATCGTCTGCTTATGATAGAATGGTAATGTAAATGAGAAATTGTTTACCTAACAAGAAGCGCGGTGTATGTGTAACGTAACATTGTTGCATGTTTGCTTAAACATTGTTGCCATGGAAACGCAACAGTAAGTGTACTTTGTGTAGTTTAGTGTGGTCATGTTAGATGTGTAGGACACATCAGGTAATGAGAAATGCATAATAATTTGTTTTGAAAATCTCATGCACTTATACACACTGGGTGTCATAGACAGAAGAATAGCACTTCAATGGAGTGTAGAGAAATAGACTGTGTAGGTTAAATTTTCTTAGGACAACATTGGCTGGTATATTTGTGCAAAAAAATAAAAAGTAGAAACAGTGATTAAGGTTCTAAGCTGTGTAGCTTCAGAACTAATTACAAGGAAGGGTTCTTGAAAACCTAGTAGTTGCTTAGTACACAGGTTTTTCTTGGTTTCCCTTGTCTATAAGCAAATGCTGAGATGGTTCCCAATATTCCAAGTTGCCACTACTTGCTTCTCATAAAGCCCTCCCGACTTAAATCTTAGTAGTAACCAATTTCATGTTTTGTTTACATGTAAAATAACCACTGCCACTGGGTAACAACCCAATTGCAGTAAATAAATGTATTATATTATTATTATTATATGTTTCCTACCTTAATGGAACCTGTAGTTCTGTTACCATGTTCACAAAATGTTTATAGGTTCTGTAACAACCAGAAATTGGTTGATTCAGTGAATAATAATTGTTAACCCAAGGATGATGACTATATTTGTTTGTTAGCAGCTCAGTTGTTCTCAGAATAATGTCACGTATACAATTGGCGTATACTTCTGTCATCTCTTGATATGCCGAATTTCATGTGTTACATTATTGACATAATTCTCAATGACATTGATAGCCAAATATGCTATTTGTTTGACCACCATATTGTCGTTTACAAGTATGCTGGCCCATACCATCAGAACTCACGTGTGTGTAAAAATTTACCCAGGACTGGAAGCTCAAAATCCTATTCTTATCACAGGTAGACACCACCTGGTGTTTGAATTTTGCTATCATATTGGCATTGTTGACAGTTTTTAAAGATTATCATGTCAGTGTTAACTTTCTGTGACATGACTAATTTTCCACTACAGTGAAAAGTATAGGCATTTTACTTCTTTAAACTCCATTCAAAAATACTTAAACAAATTAAATTTTAATGTGCATAAACACATTTTTCATGAGGATACCCATAATCATTAGTGATGTTAGTTGGCCACAAGTAGTATATTTTAGGATTCACTAGTACTTTCAGTCTTTCTTCTAAATGAAAGTTGGCATGTAAACAATAATTAGTATTGATTCTGGCTTACCCATTAGCATTCCTGAGAATTCTGTTTTCCCTTTGTCAGGGCTTGCTGTAAATCACACAGTAGTAAAATCCTCCACCACAATATTACAGAACACATTATGTCATGTGTTGTTCTGTTGTGGTAGAAATTTGGGGTGTAGTATTGATTTGAATAGTTGGGTTGGATCTAGCAAGTGCACTGAATACATTGTCAAGAAGATTTTTATAATGATGTAACACATATTTTGTTATATTGGTATATAGTAAAGTTCAACCGATAACAGGCCATGAAGGCCCACAGGGAGATTGTAGATATAGCTGCAATCTTTCTTTAACTTCATTGCTAAATGGGATTGGGTGGTTGACACCATACACAAGCTGCTTTATCCCTGGGATGGACACCCAGTACCCATTGTGCAGGAGGCTGGGTGGGCCCCAGGGCCAGTCTGGACAGGTGCAGAAAATCTTGTCACCATTGGGGTGTGAACCCCAGATTGTGCAGTGTGTAACAGGTTGTTCTGACACAAAAAATAATATCAACAGTAATTGTTGTGATTGTTACTGCTGTTATCATGCATGTTGAAACACTGGTATAAGGTGGAATCAAATCTGTGAAAGAAGTCTGTGCAGCATGTGTTAATTCTTCTGGTAACATAAGCTTATAATATCTCGATATAACTTACAGCAAGAGATTTTTTTTATGAATGCTTTATTGCTTCTTGACAGTTGGCATGACATCTTTGTTGTGTTGCAGTATATAAGTAAACAAACTGCAAATAAGTTGCTCAAAACATGCTGACATATATAGGGTAACAGAGGTACATGAAAATTGATTTGTAATGACATTAAGAGTGAACTGAAGAAATTTGTGTCATGCAATTTAGAAGTACAATCAGTTGTCTTTTTTTGTAGGGAATTAAAGACTAAATTATGGAAATATTAAATTTTCCATTTTTTGTGTTCTGAGTTTTCACTGTGAGAATGAAAAAATGTATTTGAAAACAAAGTATCAAAACGTCATTTAGACCTAACAGGAAAGAAGTACACTGATAACTGGTCTGGGAAAGGGGAAGTATTTTCTAATGGGAAACTGCACTTATTCTTCAAGGAGGCCAACTGAGTGGGTGCATAATGTACATCTATGAAGTTTAAAGGTATAGGTTTGTAGATGGGAATGTAATATTCGCTTGATCTTATGAAAATTGGTTTTAGCATGGTTGAGATTCAGGGTAGTGTACAGTGACAAAATATTGGTCTTTAATACGAGGATTGGAGGAACTGAATCTGCTTGCAGTAGGAAGCAGTTAGAAAGTAACATGGAAGATGCATCCATCACTGTAATGCTACTTGGCAGGTTTGGTGTAGTGGTAACACTCAAAGAGTTATATTTGGGTGGTGTGTGGTTTGAATCTTGGCCAAGATGCTGGCTGTCTGCACTGAGGTTTGTCATTGTTTCCTCACTGTTGCCAGGCAGAGGTATAGTTCCTTGATTAGGTCGTGGCCACCGCATACTTCTTTCAAATTCGTAATTCACAAACCTGACCAATCAACACTATGTTGCTTGATACAGTGACTGCATAGTAAAATAAAATGTGAATACATGATGAAAAACAGATACTTGGAGCATTTATTTGCACCTTTGTTCCGGTGAAATTATGTTTGTCAAGATGTTTACAATACTCAGAAGGGTGATATTCCATCCCGTAGATAGTGCACTTGTTCTTTTGGATTAAAGTGGCTTGAATGTGAACCTGAAACATTCACTTCTGTCTAATCTTGGGTCTGGAATGCATACAATTTTGCCTCCATGCCTGTTATGTGTTTTCGTGACGTGGTGCTTTATTAAAGGTGTGCATGACATGACTCATAAGCACATTACTGGTAGACATTGGATAGTGTATATAATGATGGTTTGTTAACAGTGATGCATATGTGGCAGTGAGTGAGAAATTGAAGTTTGACTATCGAGAGTGAGTTACAAAGGTCATCTGAGGAAGTGGTTAGTGGCTTATGTTTTAAGTGCTGTCTTCTGGGAGGATCTGAGGAAAACCACATAATGTCTTAGGCTAGTCTTTTTCCTGCAGCAAAATATGCAGTGGCTTACCTGTTCGTTCATTGTGATTTGCAACTACTTGAACATTAAAAATTATACTGTCACATTTAGTCACAAAAAAAACATACATTTATGAATCGAAAAAAGTTGTATAACAATCCCCATGGAGTAGAGTCCTTGTTGAGTGATTAATACTTGACTGACTGATTTAGATGTTCCCTACCCCAAAAGGTACAGCATTGTGTTCACAAGAGCAGACCATTGAACCACTTCCTGAGCCAAATGAATCTAGTCCACATCCTTGCATCATTGTCTGTAATAGTATTTTAAGTACAAGATGTGAAGCTCATCATATGCTGTTTTCTGTGTGTCTGAGGTCTGAATATTCTTGGGTACCCTAGTCTGTTCTGTCTGTATGTTGACAGATAAAGTTCTTCACACACACACACACACACACACAAAACAGAGAATAAAATTGTAGTTCTGTCTGTTGTGCATGGATGTCTTTGGGCAGAAGCCCAGGAACTAAATGGTAGCAAGTGTCGCTTAGATTTAATCTGCTGTTATTTTCTTTGTTGTGAATGTCATTTAAATGTGCTAATGTTATTTCCCAATCTTTCTAACTTGCCAAATTTTTTAAGCATTTATTAGGTGTCTTTATAATATTGTTGTGCTTTATGGTGGTATGGCATATATATTTGGTTGTCTGTGTGTTTGCTTCTGGAACCATTTCCTACTAGTATCAGATACAACTTTTGTGTTGTTCTGAAGGGAGTGTATACTCAGTAATTAGCATCATTAGCATAGATCAAAAGCTGAGTCCCATTCAAATCCAGTCCCTCCTACTTTTGTTAGACCTTCATAATTGAGTATTCTGAAGCAATAGTAATGAATCTTCTACTTCTCATAAGGTTCCCATGTTTTTTAATATCTTAGACATTCTTTAACAGCTGCTGTTTGATGAAACTTGTGTAAGAACCCTGCTACCATATTAAAAAGTATGCATTTGAGTTATATCAACCCATCACATCAAATTATTTGTTTGTAGCACTTTACTGCATTGTAGTGACAGAAGTGGAATGATGATATGTTAGACTTTGATACAAGTGCATGTTTTTTCAGTGGTGAGGTAGGAAAAATTGCAGTTGTTAACATATCAACAAGATGGGAAGTGAAGGTATCAGGAAACCTGGGAAGGAAAATTGAAGAAATTAACATTTGAAACACAAGTTTAAAACAAAAGACTAAAACAGAATGGCAGTACATGTCAGGAATTAACATTTAATTCAGAGCTAAAGTTTTGTAGGAAGCTCAATATGTATCATATATATATTGTGCAAAATACATGTTGGCAACATGTATGTGTTCTCCCATTAACCTGAAACGAAAAACATAATACTTTCATCTTTGGAAAATAGTGATGCTTTTAGATTCCAACATTGACATAAGACAAGTAAAATGAAAGCTAGCTTTGTTTCTCGTTTGAAAAATCTTCATCTGTCAGATTTCTAATGCCCATGTGTATGTGTGTATGTCTATAGAAATCATACAGCAATTAATATCCAATTCACTGAATTTTAGATTTGGCTTTAGAACTGAAAGCATTCCCTAAAATTGAGAAGTTTTGTAGCTGTTAATGTTATTAATACATTAGGTCAAAGACAAACTTGAGTGAAATTATCTTTACTTATCCCCTTCTGTATACTGAGATATTTAATGTGTGAGAGGTAATTCAAAAGTAGAATTATCTTTGTACATTTCATTGTGCATGTCAAGCCTCCTTACTTGGTGTGGAAGTGAGGGCTCATCTCATGGTAGTGAGAGCAGCTCCAGCAGCCGGGCCTGTTTGCAGTGCTTTTGTATTGATTTCTATGGCTAGCAGAGTGAGAGTTGTAACTTGGGGAAAAGCAGGAGTCCAGAGATCAATATCAGCTAGGGGAGGGTGGATGTACTCTGTCTGTAGAAGTATCTGTACTAGTAATAAAATGTAACGTGTGTTTATGACACCCACTGATCCTAATCTTCTGTGAAATGAATTCTGTCCACACTCTGATATCCTATTTCTTTGAGGCCCTTTTTCATATACTCCTATCTAACCCAGGACTCCCAAATGGTCTCTTTTTTCATGTTTTCCATCTGAAATGTTTTATGAGTTGAGCTGTCTTGTGCTACATTTCTTTCATTGAGTCAATCCTACTATTTATCCATGTGTCAACAAAAGAATTCATATTCATCCATCTTCACATCATCAACAATTGCTTTGCTACCCATTATACCTTGTGATTCCTGAACTACAGTGTTCATTGGATGCACACACTATGAAACAAACTCATGTCACGAATAACTTTAAACACTTTTTTTTTAATACTTAATTTCAGAAAGGGTTTTGGAATGCTCTTCTAAATTAACTTGTTAATAATTCCAACTTCTGTACTTTAAAGTAGCTTTTTATGGCAATGTGAGTGAATTATTTTGCAAGGGTGAAATTGAGCATCACATGGAGGAAGTTCGTGATGTGGAAAATGTTTTGTAGGCTGTGGCAGTGGAAAGACCTTACATTTTCATTGGCCTTAATGTGAAAGTAACCGAAGTAATTTTGAATCAAAATTTTTATCGGCTTTCTAGTAAGAATAATTCATCTTGCATAGGGGAAATCAGTATTCTTGAAACTTCACTTAACTTATATTATATATGCCATCAGATACCAAACAGTTTAATTGTGAGTTTGAAATAGTTCATTTTCAGGCCATACACTAATTTGAATTGAAACAAAATTTTCAATTAAAGTAGTACACTGAATTTTGTAAGTCATGTTTACTTGTCCCCTAAAAGGTAAAGTTCACCCTATAACAGGCTGTGAAGGCCCAGAGAAGGAGTAGAGGTATAGCTCTACTCTTTCTTTAACCTCACCACTAGATGGGAATGGGTGGTCAACTCCACACTCAGGCCAAATTACCCCTGAGAAAGAGACCCAGTATCCATTGTTTAGGAGGCTGTGTGGTCCAAAGGCCAGTCTGTACGGGTACAGAAAAAGACTAGCCCCTGCTGGCATTCAATCTCAGAACAGTTCAGTCCATAGCAAGTCACTATAGTGACTATGCTTTCCTGGCCCTTGTGTACTTGTATCCTACATGTTTTAATCTTACTCCCAAAATGTAATCTCTGAGGTTGAAACCTGGAGGAGAAAAACAATAATGTCAGTGTATGTGACACACAGAATTCAGTGTGCTGTGATGGTATAATTTCTAATTATGGATTGAATTTTGCAAGTGTGTTTAGAAATATGATTTTCAATAAAAGTTGGATTGTCTGCTGAGGAAACTGGGCTGAACTGAGCATTTCACTCTTCTTTGTCTTGAATGATCAATTGTTACATGATGTGTTTTGTTTAGCATATTGCAACTCAGTATGTACATTCACTAACAAATGCACTTAATAAAATACAATTCATAAGAATTATTAGTACTCCTACCTGTTTTGGTACTGGGATGCCATCCTCAGAGAGTTAAGGAACACGGAGTATTTAGGTTCATAGTTGTTTATTCTGTGTATGCAGTATGCATACAAACATCTGCCTCAATCTTATGTTTATATGCATACTCCATCCACAATGTAAGTAGCTGCTGACGTATGCTTGGAACTGCCTTCACTTTTATATATAACTTTAATACCACAATGTTTTAATTTTTATACTTACCAATTTTTTATGTATTTTAGAATTTTAACATTTTAAACATTTCAGTACAGGCAGTGTAATACGTAGACTAATGTGCTGGGTTTATACTTCTTTGTTCTGTAACTGAGGATATCACCCCAGTGCTGAAACATGTAGGAGTTTTAATAATTGTATTTTATTAAGTGCATTTGTTTGTGTATGCATTGATTGTAAGACTATTCACAGTATGAATAATGTAAAACAGTATTACAGCTCTTTATTTGTGAAGAAAAATAAAGTATTGGAAGTAATCTTGTAGGTCATGGAGCTGACACCAAATTTCATAGAACATGGTACTTGTTAGTAAATCTGCATTGTGTGTAACATGTTACAGCATTTGAATCTTATTCCAGATTCTGGTTGTGGTATTGTGTGGTTTTTAGGAACATTCACCAAATTGTGAATAGCGACTTTTAACTGTGCCATATCTGTCTATCCACTTGTTCACGTGGTACAACTAGGCTCCCACTGGATAGATTTAATGAAATTTGATATTTAAATATTTTTTGAAAATCTGCCAAGAGAATTCAAGGTTTATTAAAATTCTGACCATAATAATAGGTATTTTACATGAAGACTAGTATACATCTAAGATCATATTTCACACAGTTCTTAGAATGAGAAATGTTCCAGACAGAAGTTGTCAAGAAAGAACATACATTTTATATTCAGTAACTTTTTTTCTGAAAATTGTGCAATTTATGAAATAATGTGGAAAAATATGGTAGAGCCAGGCAGGCCATGGAAGACAATATAATATGGCACATGCATTGTGCATGCTGGATAGCTAAGGCCACAGACACGCTCAGAATATGTAATTGCTTTTCCATGGCAACAGTGGTTTTGGGACTGCTCCTCAATGTTACTTTTATATGCACATTGCCTGTCTTGATTTCATTGTTCCAGATATCCTTTTTAATTCACTGCCAATCATAATTTTGTCATGTGATACTAACCTCTACAGTTGATACAGCATTATTAAATGACACAACCATACAGGGGTAGTAAGTGTTTGTTTCTAGTAATGTGCATTACTTGTGAACTTTTCTACCTTTGCTGCTTTTGGATTGTTAAACCATGCTACTTGTAAAACAGTTTCTTAATAAGTCTGTGTTCACACAGTTACATTAGGCACCAAACATTGATTACATATGCGTGTTGTGCCTTCAGGCATGTGGGAATCATGTGAATGTTGCATGACAGTCATATACTGTGGTCATTAGAAGTGCAAACTTACAGTACCAGTACTTGATATTTGCTGCCTCCCAGCAATAGAACAGTGTATAAAAAATGTGTTGAGTCTGGTTGTGGGATAGGCAGTTTAGAGGAATGAAGATTATAATTGCTGTCCTGAGAGTGAATGAGTCTGACATGTATGTGGAGACCCTCGCATAGACGTAGTAGTGACCAGAACTTTATTTCATGCAACTGATGAAATCAGAAAAAGAGCATTGGTGTTCATCTGTTAGATAATGGAATGTAATTTAACAAAAAAAAAAATACAAAATGACGAGTATTATGAGAACTTTCCATAAAAGTCTGTGTTGTGTTTTACGTATTTTATTCCAGTGGCTCAAGGTGCCCTGTTGGTGAGCGATGTACTAACAGACGCTTTCAGAAGAAGGAGTATGCCAAGTGTGAGATTTTTAAGACTGAAAAGAAAGGTTTTGGTTTGAAAGCTCTTCAGGAATTACCCATGTAAGTCTGTACATTTTCTCATACTCTTTCTGGTTTTTTTTTTAATTTTATTTTATTAATATGTGTTGTGAAGTGAGTTATTTTGATGTGATCTGTAGATGCATGTTTTCATGGATCTGTGTTTAAGTTTTAATATTTATTTATTTGTTTGTTTTTCTTTATTTGTTTTGAATAGGGGAACATTTATAATGGAGTATGTTGGTGAAGTGTTGGATCCAAAGGAATTTCGTCGTCGTGCAAAAGACTATGCCAAGGACAAAAACCGTCATTATTATTTCATGGCACTCAAATCAGATGCCATAATTGATGCCACAATGAAGGGGAACATTTCAAGGTTTATCAACCACAGCTGTGAACCTAATGCAGAAACCCAGAAGGTAAGCTGATTAAGGTGAAAGTTTTTATGTGAGAGTGAGGCTATGTCACATCTGTGCATTTAGTTTTTTGCTGTTATAAAAGAAGAGCATCATTTTTTGGTGTTTTTTTAAATGCATTTGGACTCTGATATTATTAGGTACAGCCTGTTAAGCAGTTGTTAAACCATTTATGTCACAAGGCACTCTGAAGATGGTTTATTATTCATATTTTCACTCCACGGTGACTTTATGGAGTATTCTGGGAGAATTTTTCATGTAGCATATTTTCAGATTACAGAAGAGGGTAATCAAAATTATTATGGGTGCCAGAAGTACAGATTCCTGTAGGGGGTTTTTTAAGAAATTAAAAATTTTGCATTTGCATTCACAGTATATACTTTCATTTTTATTATTTGTAGTTAATAATAAAGATCAATACAAAGTAAACTCTGAGATCATAGTATCAACACTAGACAGAACTCTAACCTTTATCAAGCATTATCAAGTTTAAAAACATAGCAAATAGAAACTATTAATTTGGGATCAGTGTTTTTAATAAACTTCCTTCTCATATAAAAATCTTGTTTTATAATGTGAAATATTTTAAATCAGCTTTCATTAAGTATCTATTGAAATTCATTTTACACGTTAGATGAATATTTTAATAGTAATAAAGTCTAAAGATCTGGGTTGATTACCTTTTGTGTTTATACCAATTTATTGTTTAGTTTTAACAATTTAAATAGCATTGATTTTTATCCAACTGCATATAAATTTTTATTGCTTGTGCTTTTCTAATATGTGTCTGTTATTCAACTGTATATGAATTTTGTTCTTCATGCTTGTGTTTTTCTAACATATGTCTGATTTAGACATGCACTTTGTATGTTACTAGAACTCTTTATTTTCTGTTTTATTTTAGTTTATTGTGCAGCTGACTAGCTGCATAATAATAACCAAGAAGATGCACCTTTTTATTTATTTCAGTAATCACCCTCTACATGTTTTGAATAGATTAACTCTTTATCATCAGGAGGTAGCTTCACTGTACATGCAGCATATGGTTTTTATCATGCATCTACGTTGAATAGCCGCTAACATGATCGTGCTACCAGCTAATGAATGTAGATGCATGATAAATACCATATGCTGCATGTACAGTAAAGCTGCTTCCTGATGATGAAGAGTTAGTCTATTCGAAACATGTAGAGGGTAATTATAGAAATAAATCAAAGAAAAAAAGGTGTATATTGTTGGTCCTTATCAGGCAACTATATCATGATGCACAGTCCACACAATGTCAAAAAAATGCAACTCATTACTTACTGCTTTTGTTATGTACATATTTTGACTATTTCCATATCCAACAGGTTTTTTAACCTAATATGGATCACTAGAATGTAAAATAAGTAAGTAAAATAAATTCAGCATCTTTCTCTGGTATGCTATGGATATAATTTTTTGAATTTACTTAGGAATCCCAGTCATGTAAGCTGAAGCATTTAACTCTCATTTTCACAGTAAGTTTTTTATGTGCAAAACTAGGCAACATTGAACACAGTGGACAGGACCACAGTTTGAACAGTTTCTGTTGCTCCTCATTGTCTCAGCTACTGGCTGTAAAGGGTAGTTTTCCCCTTTAACTTGGATAAAATCTGAGTAAAGCAACTTTTAGGACACATGCTACATACAGGGTGCAGCAGAGGGGCTTGTTAATTTTGAAATGTGAGGACAAGAAAGAGGCAGTGAGTTGAACAGAAAGAATGGGAAGCAGTGTTTGTGAGGAAAGTATTACAACATTCATATTCACAATTGGCTCTTATATGACTTCAAGATGCACAACTTTTTTGTTTGTTTGTTTGTTTTAAGTGTCTTGCATTTAGGTTCATGTTGTTAGTGTTTAAGTTAGTGCTTGCTACCACTATCAGGTACAGAGAATTAAATTATTTTGCAATTCTTGTGTCTTCTGTAATTCTAGTTTCCTTGTCCTGCTAGTGAAATAGAGTAATCACTGTTGGTTTCCTTCTGTCTAGTGGACAGTTAATGGAGAGTTGCGAATTGGTTTCTTCAGCAAAAGAAATATTGCTGTTGGTGAAGAAATTACTTTTGACTACCAATTCCAGAGATACGGGTATGTATAGATGTGATAGCATGTTGTCACATTCTCAGTAATGTACTCCTATGAATAAATAATAAAGCAGTGTCTTCACATGTTGAAGATTACTTTATGTAAGACACTGGAGATTGCTTTCCTTTGCTGAAGGTGGTGGTAATAGCTTCCTTTAAGACACTAGTACTTGTCTGTGAAGCTGCACAGTGTCACACCCAAAATACAGCAACCTGTATTTTAATATTAGTTAATTCCAGCATCTCACTGTTGTAGCTTTATATGATAATCAGGGTTTCACCCATATATTTTGGATTGTTTACTTGTACATTTAGCAATGAAAAATTTTCTTGTATTTGTTGAGTTGTTACTGATGTTATGACAATAGCAAAGAAGCTCAGCGTTGTCACTGCGAGAGTGCATTGTGTCGTGGTTGGATTGGGGAAGATCCAGAGAAGGAGAAGCGTGATCGCAAAGAAAGAAAAGAGAAAGAAATTAAAAAGAAGAGAGAGGAAAGGAGGCGAGATGTGAAAGAATTTTTGGAAGATATGGATGTGAGTATGGGGGTTGTGTTCTCATGTTAACATAATTGTTGAGGCTTGATGCTGTTACTGATAGTGGCACCTGGTTTTGCATTTGTGTAGCTCGAGGAGGAGATAGAAAAACTGTGTGTGTCAGGGTTGAAAAATCGTGCTCACACACTCACTCTTTGTCGCTTGATGGTTCGGGCAGAGGATCTGCAGTCTCGTGCTCAGCTGCTCAAGTTACTTCAGGTTGGTGAACCAGCTTGTCGACGTTTATTCCTTGATTACCATGGCCTGCGTCTCATTTGGAGCTGGATGATGGATGTTGGTACAAACAAATCACATGATGGACTCAGTTTGAGAATGGAGGTATGTTACTTGTAATTGTCAGTACTGATACCAGGAAGATACTTGAGTTGGCTTATTTCATTGGTACAACTGAGACATATTACTAGGCTTTTGAGGACTCTCTCTCCCCCACCACCACCACCACCCCCCTCTGTTTTCACATTGGTTAGTTGGTTATACAAAATTGTCCTAGATATAATAATTGTTATTTTTTTAATTATTGTTTTGTGCATATTGTCATGACTGTTGTACAAGCTTGGGGAAGGATCAGCTGCTGAAACAGGCAAGGTTGATGTCTCCATATAAGTTGCTATTTATATTTCTATTATATTATATTGTAATGTGATCTTTGTGTGACATTGTTACGTATTGTCTGTTGGAGAGATACCTATAGGAGTGTATTTTGTTGGGCAGATTCTCCAAACGTTGTCAAAGCTCCCAATTCCAAACAAGACAGTGCTGCAGGACAGCAAAGTAATATCTGTGGTTGAGAAGTGGGCTGTGCTTCCAGGAAGTGCACCAGTGCCAGACAGCTTGCTGGCTGATGGCTCAAGTGATGGCAATGATGGTCAAAATACACCTCGTCAGGAAGTGGGAAGGAAGGAGAGGCAAGTTATCTAAAATTTGGTCCTAGTGTGAGAATGTTTTGTTTAAGTATACTTTCTAATTAAAGTAACCATTTCCAGGAATATTAATGGAATGAAATGGGTAAAGAAAACTGATGTCAGGTTCCTCATGGCCTCATCATTAAAACTAAAAGATAAAGCAATTGTGCTGATGATTCTGGTGTGTGTGTGTGTGTGTGTGTAGCATAATTGACAGATCATGAGTCTTTAAGAGAACATAGTGCTTTAATCTTCAGAGTTGAGGAATCCTAGAAGAAAGCACAAATTTCCTTCAAAATATCAGGATGTCTTCGTAAGCACCTACAACAGTGTAATATCCCAGAGGACCAGCATCTTCCACATCATTGCTGTGGACACCTCAAACCAAACAAGTTATGCTCTTTAAATATATCTCCAGAATCTTTTATTTTTACACTGAGTTCTTTGTATTAATGTCTTTTGCATGCGTGTCCAGGCCTTCTGATTTTGAAGTTACAGGCATAAAAAATATGGGGATTGTGTTTAATAACATTCAAAGGCATGTTGTATTCAGTTTTGTTACTTTGACTTAGGCTTGACCTGTTTGTCCTAGTTACACTCTGCCTGGTTGATTCCCTTCACTAACAAGTCAGGGCTCACTGTTCATGCCAACCATATTGTCTCAGCTGTCACCCCATCTTTGAAATGTTTCTTCACTGGTCCCTGAGTCCAGGATGTATAGCATATAGGCAAGACATGTCCAGTGAAACTGCTGAATAAATTGCATTCTTATATGGGCTGTATGAAGTTGGGCACTGTTTGTGATGGCTTTCGTCCAGTGGTGCAGTGTC